>OIDX01000335.1_pt1 | contig 13300 bp, 8 predicted proteins | sample 1581671 | NCBI WGS metagenome assembly OIDX01 (sample SAMEA3882534, study PRJEB24775) | human gut metagenome | biome: human-associated habitat; feature: intestine environment; material: feces | place: Netherlands | collected 2009/2010 | reverse complement strand
ATGATCGTTGTGAACCTGTTAGTGGTAAACAGCAAACTGAAGCTCTCACCACTGAGGTTCCTGAGGCATGATCTCAGCAGATCAAAGAGAAAGAAGGCGGTGAAGCTGCCTCACTGGAAGTTCATGACAAGGTTCAAGACCCGTGTCATACTTCAGAACATTCCAGGATATGTGGTCATGCTTCTTGGAATTTACTTCGCACAGGTTCTGCTGATGTTCGGACTTATGTTGAATCCTATGCTGAAGCACTATCAGAATGACATATTGGATAATATGGTAGCTGACCACCAGTATGTTCTGGATTCACAGGTGGAGACGGCAAATAATAATGCGAAAACCTACTGTATGAAGACGCTAAGGACGACCGGAGATATAGATGATGAGATCATGGTGTATGGAATACATTCGGACAGTAAATATTTCCCGGTTAAGCTGGACGACGGAGATGTGCTGGTATCTGACAGCTACGCAGACAAATATGAGATAGTTGATGGCGACAAACTTGAGCTCAAGGAGAGCTATACTGATGACACATATGATCTCAAGGTGACGGGTTCTGTGGTGTATCCGTCAGCCCTTGCGGTGTTCGTGACAGAGGGTGATTTCAGAAAAATATTTGACAAGGACGAGGATTACTTCACCGGCTATTTCTCGAATGACAAGCTGACCGATATAGAGGATCATGTAGTGTCAGAGATCACAAAGGATGACATGATAAAGGTGTCCAGACAGCTCACCAAGTCCATGGGAGGTATGTTCTACATAGTGGTTGTATTTTCACTTGTTATGTTCATGCTTCTCGTATATCTGCTCACAAAACTAATAGTGGAGAAGAACACGGTGTCCATATCCATGGTTAAGATACTGGGATATGACACAAAGGAGATCAGTAAGCTGTATCTGTCATCCACAACTGTCATGGTTGCGGTGGTGACGCTGCTCGATATACTGCTCAGTTACCTGTCGATCAAGGTGATATACAGGGCAATGCTGATAGATATGCTAAGCGGCTGGATGCCGATATACATGGCACCATGGATATTCCCACTCATGTTCGTGCTCAGCTTTACCTGCTATCTGGTGATCTCACTGTTGCAGATGAAGAGAATAAAGAGGATTCCTATGGACGAGGCGCTCAAGAATGTGGAGTGATGCGTCAGGCTGCGTTCAGGTATTATATTGAAAAAAGAGAAAATTTTGTGCTGTAAATCCCCCGAATTCCTGAAAAGGATACATGGATTAGAAGTTGTGTATCTTTTCAGTGGGAATCCGGGAGTTTGAGCACAAAATTTTCTTTTTTTGCTATTTTGTGGGAAATGTTCCCAAAGCTGTCAGGTTGTCGACCCGGACAGGCTCATGCCAGCTAGATGGTTCCTGTGACAGTCACGGTTGCCGTTCCCGGCGTTGTGGTGATGACTCCCGTGGCTGTATTCTGTGTGAATGTTGCTGCTGGAACAGTGATCTGTCCGGCAACTGTTGCGAACTCGCCTGTTGCTTCATTGTAGGTGTAGCTGGCTGGCGCTGTCCATGCATTTCCATTGTATGTCACAGTGATTCCGGTGAGGATCGGATTGAAGGTATCTGTGATGATGACGTTGTCACTTGCGGATGCCTCGGTGTTGCCGTAGTTCTCTATAAGGAAGGTGTAAGTGATCTGACCATTCTCTGCAACTATGCTAGGACTCACAGACTTTGTGATGGCGAGATCGGGAGCTGCAACAGGGGAAATCGACTCAGTTGCAGTGACTGCGTTGGTAAGTCCTGCGCCGGTTACTGTAACGGTGTTGGTCACGGAATCCTCATTGCCTCTAGGTGTAAATTCATTTGTTGTTGTCTCATATATAATAGTAGCATTTCCGCCCGCTGGAACGGAGATTCCAGTGAGTGTCAGCGGAGCTGCAGCACCGACAGCCGGAGCGGCTACCAGAGTTCCATTGGTGTAGTATCTGATGGAATCCGGAATATATGTGAGAGGATATACTGTTGTATTTCCCACTGCATATGCTCCCAGATTATCTGTGAGAGACAGACCTGTGAGTGTGGTAGTTCCGGAATTGATGAGACTTATCACATACGTGATCTTATCCGGTGTTCGGTAGGTGTCCACCACAGCCGTCTTGGAGACTGTGAGGACTTCAATTATTTCTCCAGTTATGATATTGGAATTGGTGGATCCTCCGTTGTAGGACAGAGTTGCCTGATTAGTGAATGTTGCCATTACTTTATCTCCGTATTGTGTTGTCAGAGGTTTATATACCTCTGATATAAAATATGTGCTGTGGAGGCTTTGGGTTACAGATATTACTCACCATCTGCGGCACATTTATGTTATACTAAAAGATAACTATGTGGTTTAAAGAGCTGTTTTTATATACAGGAGGAATATAGGTGAGAAGGAAAAGGTGGTCGTACCTGATTGCCTGTGTGGTGCTGGCAGGTGGGCTGGCAGCGCCTGGCACATATACCAAGGTGTACGCGCAGGATTATGAAAATGTAGAATACGTAACCAGTGTGTCAGAGCTTAGAGATTCCATGGACGAAGCTGATGTGGTAAACTCGGCCGATGTGATGGATAGAGGAGCGGATGTCGACGCAGCGGCAATGTACAGCAGTGAGTCAGCCGACATATACAGTCTTCGCAGGATCATATTGTATACAGATGAAGTGCCGGAGACCTATGGCGCGACAACAGTCATCTGTTATGACAAATACGATTACTATGTGCTTGGCTACGATACCGAGGAAGCGACGAAACAGGCATACGAAAAGCTTCAGGAAGAGTACGAGCCTGACAAATGTATGCTTGATCAGGTCATATATTCAGAAGATGTGTTGGCGGATTTGGATTCAAATTCGTATGCTGCACAGCGGAACGTTGATGCCATGCTTGCCGCATCGGAGACATATAAGGCTGTAAGCTGGGGCACAAGGTACATGGGAATGGACAGGCTCAAGGCGGAGGTGTCAGAGTACAAGCTGGATGCTAAGGTAAATGTGGCGGTCATAGATACCGGAGTTAATTCCTCGGATACTCTGTTTGAAGGCAGGATAAATGAGGAAGGAAGTATGAACTGCTGCGAGGGCGAAGACCGGAGCGACTACGGAGACAACATGGGACATGGAAGTCATGTGGCGGGTATAATAGCGGATGCGACACCGGACAATGTCCAGCTCACGATCATCAAATGTTTCACAAGCCGGGGAGCAACCACAGTGTCAACGGTACAGCAGGGAATCATGGCTGCGCTTGACAGCGGTGCGGACGTGATCAATATGAGCTTCTGCTTCTATGGTAAAAATGCAAGTGACAACACCAGGTCGATGCTTGACGAATTGTTAAAAAGTGCAAAAGAAGATGGCGTCATCATGTGTGTGGCAGCAGGCAATACGAACAGCACTGTGAACAACTGGGAGATCAGCGATGTGGAAGGTGTGTCATATCCTGCGGACAGCAGTGATGTGATAACAGTGTCGGGGCTTATGCAGAAGGCTGGAACGGAGGAGACTGCCGGCATGATATCGACGGATGCGGTGAAATTTGACGATAGCTATTCTTACTATGGAAATGCTGTAGATTTTTCCGCTCCCGGAACGAAAATAACATCGGCGTGGAAAACTGGAACAAATCATGGGTTTTCCACTTCAGGAACATCCATGGCGGCTCCGCATATATCAGCGGCGGCGGCCTACGTGAAGCTGGCGGAGCCAGAGCTTGACAGTGACCAGTTGAAGAATAGACTTATCTCATATTCCGTGGATCTGGGAACAGCGGGAAAGGATAAATACTACGGTTACGGTTGTCCATACATGGCGGATTATTTTGCTAATACATTTGGCGGAAAACATCCGGAGACAAAGGTCGGAACCTGTGCGGTGGAAAGTCTTGGAAATGCGAAGGATGGACTGAGACTGTCGTGGACTTCGGCAGATAATGCAAGTGGGTATAAGATATACAGGAAAACTGCGACAAGCGCATACAAATGTATAGCTGAGATAAAAGGTTCAGGAGTCAGAACATACACTGACAAGACTGCGGCGGCTGGAATCAGATACAGATATGCGGTGAGGGGCGTGAACGGCACGGCCGAGGGACAGCCGGCGGCTACAAAGGCACTGGTCAGACTTACCCAGCCGAAGTACAACGTGAAGAATGCATATTCCGGCGTGAAGGTATCCTGGAACAAAGTAAAGGGCGCGAGTGGATACAAAATATACCGCAAGGCACCGGGGCAGAACGGATGGAAGCAGTACAAGGTGCTGTCAGCGGGAACGCTCACATTTGTCGATAAGAATGTGACTAATTACAGAAACTATACATACACGGTCAAGGCGTTCAAGGGTACTTCTGCAAGTTCGTATGATACTGCGGGGGTCAGGTTGTACAGGATGCCGGGATGCAAGGCGAAAACGGTCAGATCAAATTCCAGAAAGACGATGGATGTAACATGGAACAAGGTCAGGTATGTCAGCGGGTATCAGATCCAGTACAGTACATCGTCGAAATTTGACAGATATAAGGTGGCAACGATAAATAAGTCCACAAAGCTCAGGCGCAGGATAAGCTCTCTGTTCTCAGGAAAATATTATTATGTGAGGATGAGAACCTACAGAAGAGTTGGCGGCAAGACCATTCATGGCGGCTGGAGCAGTGTACAGCGCGTAAAGGTAAAATAGTGAAAGGCAGATAAGATGGCAGAAAATAAGGATTTGGAAGGATACAAGATCTCCACGATGGAGGATGAAGAGGATTATTTTGACAATGTGGAGATGGAGCTCGACTACAGCATCAGTATAACTGAGGGTTCCATGGAGCTTGGAAAGGACAATATAAAGGAACAGAAGAAGTACATGCGTGACAGCCATGGAGACATGGACGACGAGGAGTTCCTGCAGAACATGCAGTCGGTGAACAATGATGAGGCGTTCCTCAGAAGAGCTGCGAAGCGCCTGGAGGTGTATGAGCACCAGAAGAAGGTGCCGTACTTTGGCAAATTTGTATTCAAATATAAAGATGACGAAGAGTATCTCACGGTATATGTGGGTATGAGCGGTTATCAGTCAGATATGAATGGGCAGCAGCTTGTGTACGACTGGAGAGCACCTGTATCCTCTATGTATTATGCTTATGAAAAGGGACCGGCATCCTACAATGTCCATGTGGATGACATGGAAGATGACGAGTTTTCTGGAGACATAGTGGAGAAGAAACAGTTTCTGGTGTCAAATGGCAGACTTAAAGACGCGGTGGATACTGACTCCAACATCAACGACGCCATATTGCTGGAGGCCCTTGGCGGCAACAGTGGTGTGAAGATGAAAAATGTGGTGGCTACCATACAGAAGGAGCAGGATGCGATCATAAGAAACCGCACGGCGTATAACCTTATAGTGGACGGCCGCGCCGGAAGCGGCAAGACGGTCATAGCCATGCACAGACTGGCGTGGCTGTTGTACAATTACAAGACACTTGAGAGTGACAATGTCATGATACTGTCTCCAAACAGTATATTTGGTGATTATATATCAGAGGTTCTCCCGGAGCTCGAGGAGAACAGTGTGCCTGAGAAGGAATTTGACAGTCTGCTTGAGGAGCTTCTTTTCATAGAGGAGGAATATGAGAGCAAGCTGGATCAGTCGGAGTTCATTATAGACAGCGGCGATCAGGACAACCAGAGGATGAGAAATATCAAGGTCAAGTCGTCCATCTCTTTCTACGACAGTTTCAATGAGTATCTGGACAGGTATGTGTCAGGTATAAAGTTCAGAAATTTCCACTATCAGAAGGTGGAGTATACAGGCGAGGATATAGCTGCCATGTTCAATGGAAGATTTACAAGAAAACCTGTGTATGAGAGATTCGAGAACATAGCATACTTCATAGTAGACAGGGTGGAGGATAATTCACCAAAGGAGTTCCCGGACGAGAAGAAGCGTAATCTGGCAAGGCAGATACAGAAGCAGATGGTAAATTTATTTGCAGAGAGGAATCTGGTTGAGCTGTATGTTGGATTCCTGGCGGAGATGGAGAAGAAATATCCGGGTATATCGGAGTACAGAAATGAATATGGAAAGATATGCTATGAGGATATCCTTCCTATACTTTACCTGCAGGTGTATTTCTACGGATGTCATTCCTACAACAATATCAAGCACCTCGTCATAGATGAGATGCAGGATTACAATATATTCCAGTATGCGGTGATAGACAGGGTGTTTGGCTGCAAGAAGACTATCCTAGGCGACAGGTATCAGGTGCTCTTCTATGATCCTGAGGAGACTGTTGTGGATGTTCTGACGAAGATATTTGCAAAGAGGAACGGACAGGGCGGCTATGAGCTCAAGGAGCTGTTCGCGTCGTACAGATCCACGGCGGAGATCACCGAGTTCTGCAACGGTATACTTGGCGGAGAGGGCGTAGGCGGCAACACTGTGGAGAGACACGGCAGGGTGCCTGAGGAGATACAGTGTGAGTCACTGGATGAAGCTGTGGAGTTCATAAATGACAAGCTGAGCTACGGAGACATGGACGCCTACGACAATATAGCAATCCTGACAAATGACGAGGCAGACGCCTACGAAGTGTACAAACAGCTTTCCGAGTGCACCGAGGTGACGCTCATCACCAATCAGTCGGTTGTCTATGCGGGCGGTGTGGTCGTACTTCCAAAGTTCCTTGCAAAGGGAATGGAGTTCGATGCAGTGTACGTCATGACGGACGGAACCTACGACGGAAGCATGGTCACAAGACATGCGCACTATATAGCCTGTACGAGAGCACTCCATGAGCTGTATGTGCTTGATGTGGAGCAGCCATAGGAGTGATACAAAGACAGAAATATTATATCTAGAAATATTTTTCGGGAAAATCGCGATTCCAACTGAACATATATGATGTACTATACGGCATTTCCGCTTTGGGAGATGCCGTATTTTTTATTGTTGCTATATGGCAGATGGTACGCCTGAGCAGAAATGTAATTGTGAGTGTCAGAACTCTGTAAATTATTCGCCAGCTAATAATTGAGATTTGTGTCGATTGTGCAAAAATTATACATAAATCGAGATAACGTATTTTTATTGTTGCAATATCTACAAAGAAATGTTATCATTAAGGAAACGGGGAAACTAAAAATAGTTTTTGAGTTTCCTGAGCGGGAAGTATGTACAGGAAGCTGACAGACACGGATGGACAGGAGGGAGTTATGGACGGAGAAGCACAGCAGCAGCTTAAATTGAGGATATATGAGGCGACCATAGAGGAGTTCCGGGAGAAAGGGTTCAAATTCACCATGGACGATATGGCAAGACGACTTGGAGTGAGCAAGAAAACCATATATCAGGTCGTCAGGGACAAGGAATCATTGTTCTTTGACACGGCGACATATATATACGAGCAGATCAAGAGAAGTGAACAGGCGGTCATGGATGACGACCGCCTGACCACGGTGGAGAAGATAAAGGCGATTCTCATAGCCATGCCGGACAGCTACAGCGAGCTGGATTGGCGGCAGATATACCAGTTGGAGAATTCATATCCACGGATATTTGCCCGGGTGAGAGTAATGATGGAGCAGCAGTGGGATAATACCATAGAGCTTCTGAAGCGCGGAATTGCCGAGGGTGTTATAAGGAATATTCCGATTCCGGTCATCAAGACGATGTTCGAGGCCACGCTTGAGAAATACATGGAGACTACAGTCCTGATAGATGCAGGACTTACATTTGACGAGGCGGTGCAGTATACACTGGATGTGCTTATGAATGGTATATCCTGTAAGGAGTAGAAACGGCTATGAATGAAGGGATTATCTGGAATAGGGCCCCGCGACTGGTTCAATTCACCGGGGTGAGATGGGCGGTATATATAAAAGACAGGAGGGTGTGCTATGGGCAAGAGATCTGAGGTTATATTTGGCAACAGGATGAGCGGTCAGGTCGTCAAAAAGGCGGAGAACTCCAAAGAGAGATTTGTAAAAAGATTCGGTGATGACAGTGACGTGGATTATCCTCTTGCAGTTGTGAAGAATCCGTATATTGGGGATTCACTTGGGGTTTCAAATATTGTGATCGACGGCGGAGTCAGTGATGATGCGGATGCCGGTGAACGTGAGGCGTTTGACAGGGACAAAGGAATCATAGTTGGCAATATCAGGATGGGATTCGGACACTACAGGATATCCATGGCGATAGCATCAGGGATACAAGCCGTACTGGATGGATCTCAATTCCTACAGTGAGACCACTGGAGGAAAGGTCATAGAGGCGCAGAACAAGCTCTATTCCCTGGGATCCAGGATCTCTGGAAAGAGTAAGGCTTTCAACAAGGCGGTGTGGGAGCCTATGAATTATGAGGGCTTCAGGAAGCTGTCATACAATGCCTCAGATCAGATGAATGCGGAGCTCATGACACCGGTGTTTAGGAATGTTCCAAAGGATATCCCACTTGTGGCTACACATGTGTGGCCGGCTCAGGCAGCAGTCCACGCAGGAATGAAGCATGTGGTGAACGCCATTCCGGACAACTGGCCTATGGCGCTCCACCTTGCGGAGGGAAGCCTTCATACGGTGCAGACCAGATCGTCATATCTAGGATACAGGACACTGAACGGCATGCAGGGCGACGAGGTGCTTAAGCCTATGCCCGGCGATTCAATCAGATACGTTGGACACTATATAGACCATGAGCTGGTGGCAGCCATAGAGGAGGACTGCGACAGGAGAATAGAGAGAAGAAAGAAAAAGGCACCGATGCGTTTCCTTCTCACCATAGGAGGTGCCGGAGCACAGAAGGATATATTTGCAGCTATCATCAGGACGGCGCTTGCCAGCGTGAAGAAGGGCAACATGGTCCTGTATGTAAATGTGGGCGACTACATGAACGTGTGGGAAGAGCTGGTGAGAGAGATACCCGCCATGGAGAGCCTTGTCACTACACATTTCGATGACTGGAGCTACACCACAGCATTTGCGGATAAGGCTCTTAAGGAAGAGGTGTACGGAATACACGCATTTTGCCATGAGAATATATATGAGGCTGTGTACTGCACCAACCTTCTCATGAGAAGCTGTGATGTACTCATAACGAAGCCGTCTGAGCTGGCCTTTTATCCAGTTCCAAAGCTGTTCATCAAGAGAGTTGGCGGGCATGAGCAGTGGGGGGCGATACACTCGGCGGAGATCGGAGATGGAACACTGGAGTGCCGTGATATACCGCACACTCTACAGATGATGAAGCTGTTCATGCAGGATGACAGCATACTCACAGATATGTGTGAGAACATAAAGCGGAACAAACTGGATGGAATATACGACGGAGCGTATGAGGTCGTAAAACTGGCGATGGATATGAAGAACTGAGAATGGAGGGTTACATTATGTATAAGGTAAAGAAGAAAGAGACATTTATACCATCATCAAATGGCAAGGACAAGCTGCACGTTATCGTGTGGGAGCCACAGGGGGAGATAAGAGCGATACTTCAGATATCCCATGGAATGATAGAGCTGATAGACAGATATGATGAATTTGCAAGGTATCTTGCAGCAAAGGGCTTTGTGGTGGCAGGAAATGATCATCTGGGACATGGACTCACGGCGGCAAATATGGATGAACTTGGATATATGAATGCCTACGATGCGAGCAAGGCAATAGTCGCGGATCTTCATAGAGTCACTAGAAGTCTGAAGAAGGCATACAAAGGAGTACCGTTCTTCCTGATGGGACACTCTATGGGTTCATTTATGGCGAGACGATACATGAGTGACTACGGCTGGGATCCAAAATATCCGTCACCTTACACGGAGGGCTCAAGTGTGGACGGCTTTATCTGCATGGGAACTGGAAGCATGCCTGAGTATATGCTGCAGATCGGAAGACTTGTGTTGGAGCTTGAGAAGAGTCAGCACGGCGAGAGATACAGAAGTACCCTCATGGAAGTGTTGGCATTTGGAACATACAACAGGGGTATCCCGAAGACCACTATCGTGGACGGTGAGGTGAGAAAGAGGACGAATAAAGACTGGGTGAGCCGTGACCCGAAGCGCGTGGATGCATATGTGGATGATCCGCTGTGCCAGTTCTCATTTACCTTGAAGGGCTACGAGACGCTGTTCAATACACTCCACTATATACAGGAGGACAGGAACATAGCGAAAATACCGAAGAATGTGCCGGTTCTGTTTGTGTCCGGTGACAGGGATCCTGTTGGACATTACGGCAGGGATGTTCTGAAGCTCTACGAGTTATACCACAGGAGAGTTTCGCACAATGTGGCATGCTATCTGTATGAGGACTGCAGACACGAGATACTGAATGAGCTGTGCAGGGATAAGGTATTTGACGATATTGACAAGTGGCTTGAGACAAGGCTTGCAGATATAAAAGGTTAGGCCTTTAAGGAGGTTATATATGGGAGAAAATTCACAGGATAATACACAGAATGGCGCACCTGCGGGCGGCCTTCAGAAAAAGACAAAGATAGCCTACGGAGTAGGGGCCGTGGGAAAAGACATGGTGTATATGCTGGTAGCCAGCTATATACTGTACTACTACAATTCTGTGCTTGGCGTCAGCTCAGTGTTCATAGGAACAGTGCTGATGGCGGCGAGAGTGTTTGATGCATTTAACGATCCTATCATGGGTATCGTGGTGGCAAAGACCAGAAGCAGATGGGGAAGGTTCAGACCGTGGATATTCTCGGGAACCGTGCTGAATGCGGTTGTCCTCTATGCGATGTTCGCCGTGCCGGAAAGCATGGGAGCTAGTGGGATGAAGGTGTTTCTGACAGTGACATATTTCCTGTGGGGAATCACATACACGTTGATGGATATTCCGTACTGGTCCATGATCCCTGCCATCACTGAGCCGGGCAAGGAGAGGGAGAATCTGTCTGCACTTGCAAGATCCTGCGCGGGCGTGGGTTCTGCCATCCCTACTGTGCTTACTATGATAGTAGTTCCAGCCATCAGCGGCGCAGCCCTGGCGGCGGACAAGCTGAAGATCACGGATTACCGCATCGGCTTCAAGTGGTGGGCTCTTCTGGTTGCAGTGGTGTTCGTCATCTCGGAGGCCATTTGCGTGGCAAATGTAAAGGAGAAGGGTGACACAGTAGTGGAGTCCCATGGCATAGGTGAGATGTTCCATTCGCTGGTGACAAATGACCAGGCTCTGGCGGTGGTCATAACCATCGTGCTCGTAAACTCTGCACTCTATATAACAAGCAACCTGCTCATATATTTCTTCACATATGACATAGGAAGTGAGAGCGGATATGCGCTGTTCTCCGCATTTGGCGGCGGTGCGCAGATACTTGCTATGATGCTGTTCCCGCTCTTTAGAAAGAAGATGTCCAAGAGAAAGCTGTTTGTACATTCGGTGGTATATGAGATCGTCGGATATGTGATGCTGCTTGCCTGCAGCCTTGCCGGTGTTACCCGTATGACGGTGGGCGGAGTGCCTTGTTGGTACGTTCTGTTCATCCCGGGACTTCTGGTATTTGCGGGAAGCGGACTTCTAAATGTGCTGATAACCGTGTGTCTTGCCGACAGCATAGACTACGGAGAGTACAAGAATGGGCAGAGAGATGAGAGCGTCATATGCTCCATGCAGACATTTGTAGTAAAGCTTGCATCGGGAGTTGCAGTGTTCTTTGCCGGACTTGCAATCAAATGGGTCGGACTTATCCAGCCGGCAGATGGAACATCGGAAGTCATAGAGCAGAGCACAGGAACTCTCATGGGACTTTCCATGATGATGACAGTCGTTCCGATAGTCCTTCTCATCATAGGACTTGTATTCTTCATCAGGAAATACAAGCTGACCGAGGAGAGGATGCAGGAGATCATGACGAAACTTAGATAGGAGGAACCGCTATGAACGAAGTTCATACTTGGAATCGGTTCCGACGACCTGCCCCGCTCGCATGTGCGAGAGGGGCGATACATATTAGATAGGAGGAACCGCTATGATCAGATATATAGAAGAACATCAGGTATTCATACTGGAGACAAAGTCGACGCAGTATGCCATGTGCGTGCGCCCGGATGGACACCTTGAGCACCTGTACTACGGTGGCAGGAGTCTGGACTGCGGAGATCAGAATATTGTGGGACTTTGGGATGTGGCACATGACCGCAGCCTGTTCGAGACCGGCAATGCCATAGCGCTGGATGGTGGACTTACCTTAGAAAGTCTGCTGCAGGAACTGTCGTCAACCGGCAAGGGGGATGTCAGCGAACCATTTGTCTGTATGACCCATGCAAATGGCAGTACGACCTGCGACTTTGTGTACGAATCATACGAGATAAAAAACGGCAGGGATGAGCTTGAAGGACTTCCGTGTGCGGTGGAATATCATAGGGGAATAGATGGCAGATTCAACACAGTAAATGAGCAGCAAGGCACAGAAGTGGGAAGCGGTGTGGCTGGTGGATTGCAGAGCATACAAGCATATGAGCGACAGAATACAGCGGGCGAGGTAACACAGCTCACCATAACCCTCCGGGACAAATTCTACAGACAAAGGCTTGAGCTAATATATGTCACATGGGATGACTGCGACGTGATAACCAGAAGTGCCCGCCTGACAAATGAAAGTGATGACGTGGAGCGGGTGGACAGACTTATGTCCATGCAGTTTGATATGAGAATGTATCAGGAATATGACATGATACATTTCGGAGGAGCCTGGGCGAGGGAAATGCACAGATCGGTGCACCCTGTAAGGCAGGGAAGAGTGTCTGTCTCATCGTCGACCGGAACCTCGGGCAGCAGGGCCAATCCGTTCTTCATGGTGGTTGAGCACGGTAGTTCAGAGGAACACGGTGAGTGTTACGGCTTCAATCTCATATATTCAGGAGACCATATGGAGAGCTGTGAACAGAATTCATATGGACGTATGCGTATACTCAGCGGCATCAATCCGGAAGGATTTTCATTTGCGCTTGAGCCGGGACAGTCATTCCAGTCGCCGGAGGCGGTCATGACATATTCAGATTCAGGATTTGGCGGTGTCAGCAGTCATATGCATGCATTTGTCAGAAGACATATAGTCAGAGGCCACTGGGCGGATCGGGAGAGGCCTGTTCTGCTGAATAGCTGGGAGGCCGCATACTTTGATATAAATGAGAAGAAGCTGCTGAAGCTTGCAAAAGAGGCAAAGAAGTGCGGCATAGAGCTGTTCGTCATGGATGACGGCTGGTTCGGACACCGTAACGATGACAGTACCAGCTTAGGTGACTGGAAGGTCAATGAGCAGAAGCTGCCGGGAGGTCTGAAACTTTTGGTGGATCAGGTAAATGCC
>OIDX01000302.1_pt1 | contig 13928 bp, 14 predicted proteins | sample 1581671 | NCBI WGS metagenome assembly OIDX01 (sample SAMEA3882534, study PRJEB24775) | human gut metagenome | biome: human-associated habitat; feature: intestine environment; material: feces | place: Netherlands | collected 2009/2010 | reverse complement strand
TTTCCTGTGTTATACTCATCAAATGTCTCAACACTGTTATGACGAAGCGGTGCTTCAAATGTAGCCTTTACAACTGCTTCCTTTAAGAGTGCTTCCAGTTCTCCAATGAGTGGGAAGTTTGTTCCGCATTTTACCCAGAACTGTAATACTCCTGTGTCCTGACAGCTTGGTCTGTTCAGCTCTTTTGCAAGAACCTGGTTCTTCTGCATTGTCTGAAAGCGGGCTGTCTTCTTTTTCTGCAAGCTCGTCAATCTTTGCTTTGATGTCATCTGGCAGTACTTTACCAATATAGGAAACAAAGTTCGCCATATAAGTAGTAAGCTGCTCTACCTGTGCTTTTTTATCCATTTTTAGGTCTCCTTTCATTACTGCTGCAATTTCCAGTAACTTTGATGATTAGGTTAGTTCATGTTTTATAGTTTCTTTTATATCTCATTCCAACAACATGTCTTCTTACGGGAAGAATGGAAATGCGATTGGAAGGATAATCATACTTACAACTGTTGCAATGATGATCAATGGGAATCCTGCTTTTACATAGTCCATAAACTTATATCCACCGGCTCCGACTACCATTGTGTTCGCAGGCATTCCGATTGGTGTTGCATATGCGCAGGAACCACCGATTACACATGCCATCAGTACCGCTCTTGGATCCGCTCCCATCCCCTGTGCGATTGAAAGACAGATTGGAACCATCAGTGCCGTGGTTGCCGTATTGGACATGAAGTTTGTCATGATACAACACAGCAGGAATACAACAAGTGTCAGGATATATGGAGATGGGTTCGCACCCAACGCTCCGATTACTTTATTAGCGATCACTTCTCCGGCTCCTGTCTCCTGAAGAGCAGATGCGAGGGAAAGTGTACCACCGAACAGGAAGATTGTCTTAAGATCGATTGACTTAAGTGCATCTTTTTCTGAGATAACTCCTGTAAGAATCAGAAGCAGTGCTCCGATTCCACCGGAAATACAAAGCTTGATACCGATTTTATCTTCGAAAATCATTGCCAGCAATGTAAATACCAGGATAATCAGTGATAACCACTGTTTCCATTTCGGCACATTATCGAAATTCTTTGTTGTATCAAAAGCTCCGTCATCCTTCACATCGTGACTTGGAAGCAGTCTGTAACCGATTGTTGCATAGAAAAGAATTCCTACAATCAGAATCGGCATACCAACAACTGCATACTCAAAAAATCCAAATTTTAGTCCGATTTCACTGAGTGCACTCTGTGCGATCAGGTTTCCCGGTGCACCGATCAGGGAAAGATTTCCTCCCATTGCCGCTGCAAATACTAGCGGCATCAGAAGTCTGGATCTTTTGTATCCTGATTTTGCTGCAATTCCGATAACTACCGGAATCAGAACTGCTGCAGTTCCTGTGTTTGAAAGTACTCCGCTCATCAGTCCCACGATTACCATGATTGCTATGATAAGCTGTCTCTCTGTTTTGGCGAAGTGTGTGACCACTCCTCCAATTTTGTTTGCCATACCGGTTTCAAACAATGCTCCTCCGACGATAAACATCGCTACGAAAAGAATTACGTTGCTGTCGATAAATCCCGAAAAGGCTGTTTTCCAATCAAGTACTCCTGTGACAACAAGACCGACACATACTATCATGGATGTAACCCCAAGTGGAATCTTTTCCCACACGAACATCACAACGGCAAACAATAAGAATAAAAGTGTTATTGTTGCTGGACTCATATCATTTTCCTCCTCCGCTTAACATTTGATATTTGATATTGTATCCAATTTCTGAGTATAAGATATAACAAAAAACCGAAATCGTCAATACCTTTTTGACAATTTCGGCAATTTATATATATTCCACCTATTCAATTTGTGCATCTATTACAAGTAATGTGTTAAATTAATAACTTACATCTACACATAATATGTCAGCATATCATCACGACTACGCATGATATGCTCATACATCCTCCGCTGTGCAAGCTGCACATCATGAGCCTTGATTGCTTCGTATATAGCCTCATGCTCCTTTATAGAAATGCCCGCATATTCCTCCTCTGTGACCATGCTGCCCATTGAAAGTCCGTTCCATAGTTCTGCGATCATATTTTGCATCTTTTTGTTGCCGGATGCTGCCCAGATTTCACTATGAAACTCACGGTTTAAATCCGCATATCTGCTATAATCTCCGGAAGCGGTCATCTCCCTTGCATCCAGGTATGACTGCTCTATCTTGCTGATATCGATATCAGGTGAAGCAGCAAAACCTGCACATGCGCTCTCGAGTATGCCTCTAAGCTGATAGTGCTCCCTTATGTACGTCTCTGTAATTCCAAGTACTATTGCTCCCTTATTCGGTCTTAGCTTGATAAGTCCGTCATGCGCTAATATCTGAAAAGCCTCACGCACGGGAGTTATAGATACATTAAGCTGCTGCGCTACACTTTCCAGTGTAAGATTTTCTCCCTCTTTTAGCTGTTTTGACAAAATTGCCTTGCGCAGCTCCGATGCTACACGCTCCTTCGCTGACGGAATCTTTATCGGTTTAAGTCCTATCATAATTACTTTTTCCTCTTGTTATCTTTTAATTTTATATGCTTCCGAATCATCTGTCATTATTCAGTATAAAATAAGTCACCAATTACCTGCTGCTTTCTGCCCTCTCTGCTATAACAGCCTCACAAAGACTTCCAAAATATTCTCCCAAAAGTTCTCTGACAATCTTTATATCCTTATCCGAATATGCCTCTGCTATTTTCGATAACAGCTCAAGTCTTCGCGCATTTTCCCTGCCTGCTGCCGTCTCTTCAACCGCAAACCTGATATAGCACCAGAGACCATTTTCAAGAATATGTGTAAAATACTCGTTATGACTATTGGATATAATTGTCTCATGAAACTGCAGCTCTGCAGACAATTTTTCATTTATAGCAGATGGCTCATGTACGCAATTGGGCTGCTCACTGTTATCACTGACCACTTTATCCCACAAACATATACCAGACTGCAGCATGCCCTTTAACAGTTTTATCTCCACATCTGAAAGCAGCTCATAGATTTCCGTTATCACCTCGTCCGAAAAATCAGCCACCACCACATGCCTTGTTGCCAGTCGCTTTGCCAATCCCTGCGACTCAAGTATCTGCAATGCCTCCCTGATTGGTATTCTCGAATAACCGAGACTATCCGCAAGCTCTTCCTGTCGCAATGGCACTCCTGATGACATACGTCCTGATAAAATTTCATTCTGAATAGCTTCCGCTATATAATCACATACTCTTTTATTTCTCATAATGTATTATTATATCTGATTTTGGATACAATTTCCAGTCAAACTTATTACACCGATTTATCCTAATCCCTCGTATCTGCATAATCCAGATCAAACCCTATCCACACCTTAGTTCCTTTTCCAATCTCTGACTCCATGTGGATTGTATGCCCCAGCTTGTCTGCCATCTGCCTGCACAGATAAAGCCCAATTCCCGTAGCCTTCTTATCGGCATGACCATTGTAGCCTGTGTAGCCCTTTTCAAAAACACGTGGCAGATCCTCGGCTTTGATTCCTATTCCGGTATCCTTTATTATAATAAAAAACCGGTCTTTTTCCTCTGCAGTTTCTATTGTAACAACCCCCTGCGGTGTATATTTTATGGCATTTGAAAGTATCTGTTCCAGCATAAATGCAAGCCATTTTCCGTCAGTATATACCACCTGCCCGGTTCCTGAATAATTTATCCCAATATGCCTTCGTATCATAATTTTTGCATATTTTTTAATGGTATCACGTATGACACCATCCACACTGACTTTTTCAAGCACAAAATCATTTTCGGTGCTGCTCACACGCTGATACTGCAAAGCCATACTGACATATTCCTCTATGCGGAACAATTCGTCCTCAAACGAGTCCATGTTATCTGACAGCTCTGTGAGTACAGCCTGCTGTTTCAAAGCAGCATTTAATCCGGCAGCACTGATATTCCCACCGGTCATATCGCCTATATGGCACTGACTCTGTTCATCATCACACATAAGCTGCCCAAGCTCCTCCCGCTCTGCCTCAAGCAGTAGTTTCATAGCCGATATCGGGGTCTTTATCTGGTGCACCCACATAGAGTAATAATCTCTCATCTGTGATTGTCTGATTGCAGCACTGCTTTCTGACTCACTTCTTGCAATACTTTGATTTTCCAGCAGCCGGTGATAAAGTATCTCCACATCATCTGTTGCTTCCGGAAGCTGTGCCTGTTCCTCAACCGGACGCTTCAAAGCATTGCTTAGAGCTTTTACCTTGCTGCTATATCTGAAAAATCCAACCAAAACTGTTATCAGAAGAAGTATTGCATCAAGCACTGCCGCATACACCAGATCCTGTTTGCGCGCACCAATCAGGTACATGTAAAGCAAATGGATACATGACATTGTGACTATCATCAGAATCCATATATAGTTTTGTTTTATAAAATTTGTCAGATGCGGTTTGTTTTGTATTTTTGCCATGACCTCTCACCCCAGCCTGTACCCAAGCCCCTTTTTTGTGACAATAAAGCTCTCAAGCCCTATAGAATCCAGCTTTTTACGCAGCCTGTTGACATTCACCGAAAGTGTATTCTCGTCCACATACGCATCACTCTCCCACAGCTTTTCCATTAGAAGGCTGCGTGATACAATCCTTTCTTTGTTGTCAAAAAGTGTCTGCAATATTTTGAGCTCATTCTTTGTAAGCTCGAGCCTTTTGTCGTCATAGGTTATGGTGGCATCAGATATATTGAGCATGGCACCATTATGCTCCAAAACACTGTTGTTTGCGCCAAAATCATAGCAGCGCCTGATGATAGCCTGTATCTTTACGGTCAGCACATCGAGGTCAAACGGCTTTGCTATAAAGTCGTCTGCCCCCATACTGACTGCCATCACTATATTCATATTATCAGCAGCGGATGACAGGAAAACCACAGGAACCTTTGATACCCTTCTGATTTCCGTACACCAGTGATACCCATTGTAAAACGGCAGACCGATATCCATAAGCACAAGCTGCGGATCAAATGATGCAAATTCTGACATTACAGCATCAAATTTCTGCACCACATGCACATCATAATCCCATTTTTCCAAATGTCTTCTGACAAGCTTTGCTATGGTCTCGTCATCCTCAACCAAAAATATTCTATACATTATTTTCCGCTTTCTTCCATGATAATCTCAGCCGCATCGATGATGAGCTGTGATGCCTTCATACGAAGTAAATCCGGCTTGAGCTGTGCCTTTGGAAGCACCTGCTTTACAACGTCAACAGGCTGACCATACTTCTGTGAAATAAGCTCATACTGCTCATCCATCTCCTCGTCAGATACAGTGATATTTTCCACTCTGATGATTTCATCGAGAACAGCCTCAAGCTTTACCTGCTTCTGTGCTACAGGCTTGAGTTCATCCTTTAAGCTATCCATAGTCTTGCCTGTCATCTGAAGATACTGCTCCATAGCCACACCCTGCTGTGCAAATGATGCTGCCATCTGCTGAAGCTGCATATTTACCGCTGTCTCTACTGCCTGTGGCGAAACAAGGCATGAGCTGCTCTCAAGAATCTGGTCATAGAGCTTTTCTCTTGCCGCATCAGCCTTTCTTGCCTCTACCTGGTACTCAAGATACTCGTTGATATATTTCTTTAAATCCTCCACTGACTGTACCTCAGGGAAATTGAGAGATGCTGCAAACTCATCGTTCAGCTCTGCTTCCTTCTCATTGTAAATCTCGTGCAGCTTAACCTTGAAAACAACCGCTTTGCCTGCAAGCTCCGGTGCATGATACTGCTCAGGGAATGAGAGATTGATGTCTCTGTCCTCACCGATTTCCATGCCTACAAGCTGCTCCTCAAAGCCCGGAATAAAAGAGCCAGAACCGATTCCCAGAGGATATTTCTCAGCCTTTCCGCCCTCAAACGCAACTCCGTCCTTAAAGCCCTCGTAGTCGATTACTGCCGTGTCGCCCATTGCTAACGGGCCTGTTTTCTGCTCTCTGACAGGATTTCCTGAAAGAAGTGTCGCTATCTGTGAATTAACATCCTCCTCTGTATATGCAATATAAGGGATGTTTGCCTTTAATCCTTTGTAATTTCCTAATACGATGTCCATGATTATACCTTTCTTTTATGTGTATTTATATCTGCTTAACGAAGCTGTTATATGCAAATAGTATACACTAGTTACCAAATAAAGCCAATAAAAACTCATTGCATGCTTTAAAAAGGATTGTAAGGCTGTGATACGTGAAAATGGTTCTAATCTTACGCAATCAGGCTATTAATAGCCTTCAATTCATACAATGTAAATGGATCAATATCTATACAATCACTTTCATCCATTTTTCCGGAAATATCCCATGCAAGCGTTCCATTCATTACCGTACATGCATTTTTAAAATTTTCAATATCTCTCAAAGGCTCAAAAATTGAAGATTTAAGATCCTGTGTTGTATCATAATCAACTATTTTACCATCATCAAAGAAAACCTGTACATGATAATTATCTAAAGGTATTACCTGTACAACTGTAGGAAAATATTCATTCATATATTTCACCTCTCATTATATAAGTGGATTAATTTTGTTCAATGGTTTCATGTCCTTGGCCAATTCCCAATTCTGCATTAATTCATCCTGATGAATCGTACACCAGGCCAATATCAATCGTAATTGTTTATTCGGCAAATAGCCTCTTATTACTTGTATATTATTAATATCTACTAATGCTTTATGTCCATTATATTCAGCATGAAAATGTGGTGGCATATGGTCATTATAATACATAGTGACTCTAATCCCATAAAATAATGATATCTCAGGCATATTTTACCCTCTTTCTATAGAAACAAATCCGCAATACTATATCAATAGTATAGCGGATTTACATCTAAAACACAAATTAGAAATTATCTTTTTATTTGCAGGCTTAATTTTTTACTGCCTTAAAGCACAGCCATCTATGCTCAGCTTCCTTAAAAATCAAAAAACCAATTCCCACCATAACCGGTGTATACAGTCCCAAATCAAGCCAGCTTTTTACATGCCATCCATAATATGCCCCTCTCATAAGAATTGCTGAAAGCTGTCCAAGTATGACCGGTATCATAATATTTTTTCCAACTACTATAAGCTTTGCTTTTCTCAACTTTTTAAGATCAACCGGCAAATATATATATTTCTCAAATATATTAACTTTTCTACCATTTTCCCATATATATGTAATGTATCTGGACTGTGCATAATACAATCCAAATGTAAAAAACACCACCATATTATAATAATAAAGATCAAATTCAGTATTCATTACACCACAAAATGCACCTGCGATTACCACAAACCCCATACCCATATTCATGAGGATATACGTTCCGCAGGTCTCAACCATCATGCGCTTTTTCCAATTGTCATGCTCCGTTTTAATCAGGGTACTCATATCCATTTCACATCTCCATCTGTTTTCTATTGCGTGTTGTACACCTAATGCAAGCTATAAAATTATACCATTCACCCCCGGTATTACCGGCAGCAATTATAAGCTACTCAAGTATCTCACGCATTGAATATTCTCCGTTCTTTATATCTATAACATAGTCTGCCACCCTCGACAAATCCTCGTCCAGATGCGTGGCAAGAAGTATTGTCATCTCATACTCTGCCACAAATTCCTGCAGTAATTTTAAGAAATCATCCCTGAACACCGGGTCGAGATTGGCAGTCGGCTCATCCATCAGAAGCACTTTGGGTCTGTATGCTGCCGCAAATGCAAACTGATACTTTATCATTTCTCCTGTAGAAAACGAGCACAATCTGCGTCTTGGAGAAAGCTCCAAATGTGCAAGCATCCTGTGATACTCCTCACCATCCCAATTCTTATAAAATGGACTGTATATTTTTTCGTTTCCATTGGCATCCTGCGACAGGTAAAATTTCCTGTCCTGCGACACTATTCCTACAAGCTCTTTTACCTTGGTCTTATTTTTTACAACATCAAGACCGTCTATGTATATTTTTCCCTTCATTTTGTCATACATTCCAAGCATCATATGAAGCAGTGTGGTCTTTCCCGCACCATTTTCTCCCTGTACACCTACAATGTAGCCCTTTGGTATTTCTAAATTTGCGGGCTTAATAACAAATTTTTTTAATTTTAAAGCGGCATTTTCTATTTTTATAATTGTCTCATCCATTATTTTTCTCCCAATACACGAACCATATCTATTATATCCTTCAAGGTCATTCCGGCATTCTCACAATCTGCAAGCAGTTCTGACATCCTGTTCTCAAGATTCATCATCTGTTTTTCACGCAAAAGATCATTTTTCTGCTCGCACACGTAAAATCCACGCCCCGGCACCGACTCTATTACGCCTTCCTTTTCCAGCTCCTCATAAGCACGCTTTGTCGTAATCACACTGACTGCCAGCTCCTTTGCCAACACTCTGATTGACGGTATGCCATCGCCTGCCTTAAGCTCACCGCTTACCACTGCATCGCGTATCTGATTTATAATCTGCTCATATATCGGCATACTAACTGTTGTTGAAATGACTATTTTCATACACACCTCTACGCAATTTTTTTGTCTTTTTTTGATTCAGCAAACTCGTAATCTGCCATACAGCGAACAATATCGTCATAATATTTTTGCCTGCAGGATACAATCATCGATATAAAAAACACACCTATCACTAAAGAAATTAATATCTGAACCAAATCCAGCGAGCTGTCATTCTGGTCATAGCTTGCGGCAACAACCACCGCAGACATAAACATGATTACATCAAATATCGTTAATCTGCCCGGATTCACGCTGCCCAGATAATTGTCAAATGAAGTACAATACAAAATACCTGCCATTACAAGCATCTCACACATATAATAGACTATTCCTGATACTGTCAGAGTCTTATCAGGGCTGATTATTGCCGTGATTAATATAGGTAAAAGCAGCACTATATACGACACACGGAATCTGTATTTGAACATTTTTTGTATATAATGCTGTCTTTGTTCTCTTGAATACGGACCCAGATACATATACTGTGGCAATTCGAATGCACTTCTATTATGATTGCTGAAAATGTAAAAAATGCTGATCATCAAATTGTATATATACATTACCTGATTCAGGCCTCCAAATGAGCCTTCTGTAATTCCAAGCCAGAATAATGGTATCATAACTATGGCCAAAACAAGCTCCCGCCTGCTGCTATCCAAAATATTTTTCCACAATATTTTCGGCATTTTCCTTTCCCCCTTTCACCAGATAATGTATCAGCTCCCTGATATCCGGAGTATGCTCTTTAAGCTCTCTGTCTACCAGAATACATTTATCCCTTATAACCATGGCAGTGGAGCTGTATGTGCCTTCTTCCATGTAAACCACTGCTTCCTTTGGTATCAGCTTACATTTATATACAGGTCCTGTAACTATCCGAAAATGCTCACACGCAGCATCCTTAGGCTTAAAAAACAACAGCCTCCCTGCCTGCATATATGCAATATAGTCTGCTATTCTGTCCAGATCCTCCGTAATATGAGAAGAAATGATAATGCTTTTTTCACCATCCGACACAAGCTCTGTACACAGCCTTAAAAAATCCTCCCTGAAGTGCTTGTCAAGCCCTGCAGTAGGCTCATCGAACAAAAAAAGCTTTGCTCCATACGACAGTGCAAATGCAAGTTGCGCTTTGATTTTCATACCTTTGGACAGTTTTTTGTATTTCTGCTTTCTATCAAGGTTAAATCTTTCAAGATATCCCAGATACTTTTCCATATCAAACCGCACATACATCTGCCCATAGTATTTTCCGAGCTTTTCGAGATTTATATTCTCATCAAAAAATCCCTCATCACCTACTACCGCTATTACTTCCCTGGCGGCTGCCTCATCGCTGTTTAAATTGTGTCCATCTATCACTATGTCTCCTGTTGACCTATACAGTCCCATCAGGCAGCGTAAAAGAGTTGTTTTGCCTGCTCCGTTTTCTCCTACAAGGCCGCATATATAACCCTTTGGCAAATGAAACGATATGTTTTCCAGATGAAACCTGTCCTCCCCAGACATTTCCTTATCCAATTCATGAACCCTTAGCATAACTCTCTCCTTTGCTTTCCCACAATTAAAATAGGTGTGCATATACTGTATATATAAATATATACAGTATATGCACACCCTTGTCAAGATATATTCTAAATGTTTATGTACTACAACCAATATTACAACTCAATCAGGAAAAGAAATGCCAGTCCATAATAGGTCACAACTGCCACCAGATCATTCACTGTAGTGATAAGAGGACCTGACGCAACCGCCGGGTCAATCTTTATCTTGTGGAAAAACATCGGAATCACCGTGCCCACAAGGCTTGAAATTGCCATTGCCACAAGCAGTGAAACTCCTACACAGCCTGATACCGCAAATGCTCCAAGCCATGTGTAGCCCTTGAACAGATGCACATATATTCCCAGAAATACAAGTGCCATTATTCCAAGCAAGCCACCATTTACAAGGCCTATTCTTACCTCTTTTACTACAAGCAAAAGCTTCTGCTTACCGCTTAGATTCTCATCCATGAGTACTCTGATTGTGACAGCCAGAGACTGTGTTCCTACGTTTCCTGCCATGTCAAGCACCAGCGACTGGAAGCAGATGACTATCGGCAAAGCCGCTACCACATTCTCAAATATTCCAACTACGGAAGACACTATCATTCCCAAAAAAAGCAGGATGATAAGCCATGGCATTCTCTTTTTCATGCTCTGCAGCGTGGTTTCCTTCAGATCCTCCTCTGCGGTCAGTCCGGCGAGCTTTGCATAGTCCTCACCCATCTCATTGTCTACCATCTCTACAATATCATCAGATGTGATGACTCCGAGGATATGCTTATCCTTTGAGAGCACCGGAATTGAATCCTCAGCGTAGTCCTTGATTGTGTCGATACAATCATCGATTTTCTCATGGTCTAGCACATATGGATATGAATGGGCTATAATGCTTTCCAGATTCATACCCTCCCTGGCTGTGATTAAATCCTTTAAATCAATAGCTCCCGCAAAGCATTCATCTGAATCAACCACATATATAGTCATGATATTGTCGTTTTCGCCCGCCTGCCTCACGAGCTGGCTCATCGCCTGCTTCACTGTCAGGCCGTCCGGAATACAGATGTAGTTGGTTGTCATATAGCTGCCGATTTCATCATCGTCATATGACAGAAGCATCCTGACATCCTTTTCCGCTTCCTCATCCAGATGCTCTACAATCTCCTTCTTGTCCTCATCCTCCAGATTTTCAAGTAAATCGACAGCATCATCCGAATCCATCAGCGATACTACCCTGGCGGCCTGCTCCACAGACAGCTCATCAAAATAGGCCTGCGGCTCATCAAGATATGCAAAAATCTCCGCTGTCCGTTGTATTCCAAGGAGCCTGTAAAGACGTTTGCGCTCCTTCTCGTTCATTCCTGCAAGCATATCAGCAATATCATTCTCATGATAATCTGACAAAACCTCCAGAATTTCCTTATCCGTTTTGTGGCTTCTCAATAGAACAAGAAGCTCTTCGTATTTCTTTGTATTCATCTCCATTTCTCTCCTTTCTCATTTCCGATAGCATTTTCCACATAAAATAAACATATGTGGTTCTCCAAAATCCCGGGATTTTGGAGCATAAAAATCATTCCATGATAGAAAGGACGAAACCCGTGCACTCTATAAATTTGCGCACGAAAAAAGCACCTAACGGTGCCCTGATATATAAACAAGTATGCATTTTTGCACAGCAAAACACAGCACGGCGTAAGCCGATATTCCTTAATATGCCTACACTGTACCTCTAAAAACTGTCCGGTGATGAATCCTTCCACGGACAGAATACACTATGCCTGCCAATACAATACTCACTTGTATATCAGCACCGATGTTGTTCTTACTTCGCCCAAGACCATCACTACTGTCCATGAAATTCACCTCCATACTTAGATTCTTAATTTCTACAATTAAAGTATTAAATTCGGTATACATCACCGGCCTGCAGATATCTGTCACGTCCGTAAATCCTACCAAACTCTTAACCGTAGAAATTGTATCATCAATATACACAATTTTCAACCCATTAATTATATCTTAAGACACACCATACCTAAATTTTACAAGCACAAAACTGCCTAGATACTGTAGAAATTTTGCCCATAAAACGCAGAAATGCCCCGCCAAGGACGGCGGGGCAAGGATTACATGCGCCATGGACGGCGCATATAAACTATATTTTTCTACTGGTTATCTGTCGGTTCATCTGTCTCCGACTCACTGTCGTGCTCCACTGCAGGATCCACATATGTATACGCATTCTCAGACTTTCTAAAAATGGTATCACTAGATCCAACCTGGCACACAGTTATCTCATCACCATCACTGATGTCTTCCTTCTTGATAGCAAGCACACCTGCTGAGAGATAAGTCGAAGCCACCTTGGAGTCGTTGATATAAACCTTACTCCAGTTGGTAAAGTTATGACCGTAAATATATACTGTATCACCGGTCGATGAATCAGACACATTTGTGATGTCCACCTTGTCAATTCCCATGACAAGATCTGAAGCCGGATATAAATCTGTGCCGTTGTAGCAGTAGCGCTTTCCATAAAGGATATCGTACTGTAACAGGTCAAGTCCATCCTGATATGATGCCTCATCTGTGCTGTTCATCTGAGTCTGATGATAGTTCATGATAGTTCCCTCATGGATACCTACAGTGTCTGTAGTCTGGGCAAGAAGCTGGTAAGCATAAAGGTCAGCATCCTCCTTTGGCAGTCCCATGTTGTTCCATGTGATGTACTTTGTCTTGTAGATATCACCTGACTTCATATCAGAATCCTGAAGTCCCATTGTAGGGAGGTGATCGCCAAACATAACAACGATGGTGTCCTCATCTCTCTTAGAAAGCTCATCTGTGAGCTCCTTGATGAAGCGGTCAGCCTCGTTGAGCTGGTTTACATAATATGTCCAGGCATTTTTCATGCCCTCGTCCTCAACACCTGATACGGTGTATGTAGGATTTTCAATAACAGGCTCCTTTGGATAGTCACCGTGAGTACCAACTGTGATGATATAAGTAAAATCAGACTGATTTGGTGTAGCATCAAAGGTCTTCATAGTCTCGCTGACGAGAATATCATCTGTAGGCCAGCTTCCGTTTGGAGTGTACTCTGTGATATTCATGAGCTCCTTGCTTGTAAAGGTATCAAAGCCCATCTTAGAAAATGCATTGGTACGGCTGTAGAAATTACCACCGTTGTTGTGAATCGCATGGGTTCCGTAACCGAATGCAGAAAATGCAGTTGCTGCACTTTCACATACCTGATTCTTAAGCTTTGTCTTATAAGGATACTCGCCCGGTCCGAAATAACGCAGGTTCATACCTGTCAGCACTTCAAATTCTGTATTGGCTGTTCCGGCCCCTACCGAAGGAACCTTAAAATATCCGGAAGAATAATTTTCAAACATCTTGCGCAGATTCGGAATCGGATCCTCTGACATCTGCAGATCCTCATATTCAATAGGATCAAAGAAAGATTCCAGCTGTACAAACAAGACATTCGGTCTCACACCATTGTCGGATGTGCTCTCTGTCATCTCTCTATTATCCGTGATCTTCTCGATCGTGTCTTTGTTATAATCATTCGGTTCTGAAATACCTGTATTAAAAAGGCTGGCCGAGAAACAATACGGAAGTCCGTAATCCTGATAAGCAAATGCGATATTTCCAAAGTAAGTAGAAATAATCCTCTTATCTACAGCAACATTTGTCAGTACAGAATATCCAAAAAACGCTGCAACAACAATAATCAGCATCGGGATCCTGTGCATCTTTCCTTCATACTGTCCGGCACGTCTCCACATGGCAACCAGCC
>OIDX01000300.1_pt1 | contig 13967 bp, 11 predicted proteins | sample 1581671 | NCBI WGS metagenome assembly OIDX01 (sample SAMEA3882534, study PRJEB24775) | human gut metagenome | biome: human-associated habitat; feature: intestine environment; material: feces | place: Netherlands | collected 2009/2010 | reverse complement strand
TGTAGCCGCCGAAACGATAGGTGAGGGAGAGGCCGATGATTCTGCCAAAGTACATGTCCGTCCCCCTGTGCTTTTCCTCACGGCTCGTTCGGCGGTGAATGATGTGGTAGAGGGATTTGAATTGGGTGGCAATGATTATCTGAAGAAGCCGTTTGCCATTCAGGAGCTCATCGTCCGTATCAAGTCGCTTTGTCATCGGGCTTCTGCAGGAAATATTTCTTCTGAAGAACAGGAAGGGGGGAATGTTTCTCCTGATAATCCGGATGTTGCTGATCAATGGCTCTCCATCGGTCGTTATTACCTGAATGTTACCAGTCAGATTCTGCAGTTGGATGGTAAAGATACAGAACTGTCACATCGTGAATCAGAAATCCTTCGCATGCTTGTGGAGAGCAAGAATCAAGTGGTAGAGAGCAAGGATATTCTCCTGCAACTTTGGGGTGATGACAGCTTCTTCAATTCCCGCAGTCTCCATGTTTTCATCACCAAGCTCCGCCACAAGTTATCTGCCGATGAAAATATCAGAATCATCAATGTGAGGGGAATTGGGTATAAAATGATTTGCTAGAATCTTGTAAAAGAACTATTCTTCCTCGCCATCAACAAGCGCATCGAATGCTTCTTTGAAGTATTTGTCGAACCACTCGGCTGGGTGATCTGTTATCTGATGCTTGCCTGATTTCTCGATGTGAATGGCAACAATGTCGCCAAAATCGGAAGTACCATCAATGAAAAGAATGTTTTCAAAAAGTGGTAGAGAGGCTCTTACTCGTTTGATGCCTTCCGTGAAGTTATATTCTATCACGTCTTGGTTTACATTATGACCGCCCATTGTGTATCTTTGGATAACACGAGATAGAGAATCTTCTTTCGAGGATAAGCCGAAAAAGATGAGGCTGATTTTATAACCTGCATCTTTAAAATCCTGAACAAGATTGACTGGCAAATCTGTAGAGAAGTTCGTTTCGAAAGCAAAATTCTTGTTTTGTGAAATGGCTTCTTCTTTTTCTTTCATCAATGAAGAGATAACAGTTCCATCTATCCATCGCTCTATCCAATCAGGATGTTCGTTTCGAAGAGACATTGCTAGAAGGTCTCCGTCAAAAGCTTTTACTGTAGAATAAAATATTCCAAGCCTACTTTTGCTAGCTCCATTTGGACCGGCTATAATTGTAAATTCAGGTCTTCTTTTCATAATCTTAATAGAAAAAGAGGTGTTACGAAGTAATTAATGGAGTAAGTAACTCATTTTCCCCTTTCCTGGAGCTGCAACTTGTTTTATGATAGTATATTCGCGTGTCGCAAAATCAAGAGTTGCTTCTACATCGCTTCCATCAGGATTAGCAAGATAGGTTTTTCCGTTTTCAAAATACGGCACGGAAATGCCTTTCGCCCACGCTTCCAGGTAGATTCGTTCCACCTCATCGTGTACGGCATTATTGGTTTCCCGAATCGTCTTGCCATTCGAGAGTCGCCAACCTTCTATTTCTTCATATTTGCACATAAGTCTTTAACCTTTAGAAAACCTTTGAAAAATCTACTGCAAAAATACGAGGAATCTTTTTAATAGCCAAATGTTTTAACCTCTTTTTTCTATCAGCTCTTATCAGAAGCATCTGTTTTTGAAAGTTTTTCCCAAAAAGGTTTGTGGTTTCAGGAATAATGGCTAATTTTGCGGGCTGAAAGGGGAATCGCTTGATAGGCGATGATTCTTGGAATGATATAATATAAATAGGATATGGATAGGAAAAATGATGGCCTCAGACTGATGGATGGGGCTGGATATAAGAAGATAATAATTGCTTGTGACTCTTATAAGGGTTGCCTTTCGAGCAGGGAAGTGAATGAGGCGATTGCTTCGGGAGTGAAGGAATGGAATGCGGATGATGTTTCTCCCGAAATTATTACCCTGGAAATGAGTGATGGGGGAGAGGGAATGCTCGATGCTTTTCTCTCGGCGATGAAGGGAGAGCGAGTGAGGATTCATGCCCATGATGCGCTGATGAGATGGATTGAGGCGGAATACGGAATCGTGGATGATACGGCGATTATCGAGATTGCGCAGACCGCCGGACTGGCTCTGATTGAGCCTGAACAGCGCAACCCGATGAAGGCTACTTCCTGGGGCGTGGGCGAGATGATAATGAATGCTTATCGCCGGGGCGTGCGACGTTTCATCGTGGGATTGGGCGGCAGCGCCACATCCGATTGCGGCATCGGAATGCTCAAGGCAATGGGCGATGACTGGAAGAAAATTCGACAGGAATGCAGTTTTGTTCTGGCTTCGGATGTTACCAATCCGCTTTGCGGTGAAAACGGGGCGGCTCATGTCTTTGCGCCTCAGAAGGGAGCTGATGCTAAGATGGTGCAGATGCTGGATGATAGGGCAAGGAAGTTTGCCGAGGTAAGCGCCAAGCATTTCGGATATGATAGGAGTGAGGTTCCTGGGGCTGGTGCAGCAGGAGGACTGGGCTATGCTTTCCTGCAATATTTCAATGCAGAGGCACGACCAGGGGCTGAACTTCTCTTGGATGAAATTGGTTTTGATGCGCTCATTCTAGATGCTGATCTCGTGATTACGGGCGAAGGTCATAGCGACCGTCAGACCTTGATGGGGAAGTTGCCGCAAAGAATTCTTGAGCATGTTACCAATCAGAAAATATGGCTAGTATCGGGCGGTGTTAGCGATAGAAAGGCTATGCTGGATGCAGGATTTGATAGAGTTGTTCAGGTTACTCCTGAAGAAATGCCATTGGATGAGGCGATGAAGCCAGAAGTGGCTCGTAATAACATAATAAAGGCAATTCGTGAGCAATTTGCTTTGTAGTTTCAGTTATAATCTGTACCTTTGTGACCGTTTTCAAATAAGGTAAGAATAATGAAGTATATAATTTTTGATTTTGATGGAACCATCGGCGATTCGCAGAGTCTCATTGTGAAGACCCTGCAGGATACGATGCGTGCAAGAAAGCTGGAAGTGAAATCGGATGAGGCTTGTGCCAAGACCATCGGTCTTCGATTGGATGAGGCCTTCGTTTCGCTCTTCGGAATGAGTGCTGAGGAGGGAATGGAATGTGCAGCAACCTATCGCGAAATCTTCCTGGATAACAAGAAGACGATGATCGTGCAGCCCTTTCCTCACGTAATAGAAACCCTGAGAGAGTTGCATCGCTGTGGGTTTGTATTGGGTATGGCCAGCAGTCGAAATCATTGCTCGCTGGATGGATACGTGCATCAGATGCAGCTGGAGGATATATTCTCTTCTATCGTGGCTGGCGATGATGTGAAGCACGTGAAGCCGGCACCCGATATGGTCTTCAAGGCATTGAAGGAGATGAAGGGAACGGCAGATGAAACCCTTGTCGTGGGCGATATGACCTTCGATGTAGATATGGCGCATCATGCCGGCTGCAAGACCTGTGCCGTGACTTATGGCAACGGAACCCGCCAACAGCTCGCCTCTGCCGAATGGATCATCGATGATTTCGCAGAACTCCTGGAAATCGTAAAAGAATAAACTGAACTCTGAATAAAAAGATAATTTTATCCTTGCTGGAATAAAAAAGCGGATAAAGTTATCTTTTTATTCATTTTTTTATAGTAACTTTGCACCCGCAATTGGTTTGCTGCCACCTTCTGCCGCCTCAGGCAGGATGAGTGCGTAGTGATTAAAAGGGAATCGGGTGAGAAGCCCGGACAGTCCCGCTGCTGTAAGCGTCTTATTGCGGCAAGCACCATGGTCACTGACATTTTTTCGGGAAGATCGCTTGCCATGAGTTTTGCATCTTAAAAGAAGATGCTGGGAGGACGCAAGTCAGAAGACCTGCCGTTGCCATCGGAAACAATATGATGAAAGAGTGTCTTTAGGATAAGAGATTCCGATGATTCTATCCAACCCCGTGGGATGGGTTCGTGATGGAGACACAGATAATAATATAAAAGATAGAATGAATGAAGGCATTGAGGATATTTTGTCTCGGTGGCTTGCTACTGTTGTATGCACAAGTGGGTATGGGGCAAGATTCCATTCGTACCGAGCATTTGCAGGAAGTAAAAGTGAATGCTCGGCAGCACCGGATACTTACGAGCACATCGCCTCTCCAACTTTTGGACAAGGGGGATATGTTAAGGCTCGGCGTTACGGATATGGCCGACGCCTTGCACCGAATGCCAGGCATCAATCTGCGCGACTATGGTGGAGCTGGAGGAATGAAGACGGTAGCTGTGCGTGGATTCGGAGCGGGACACACGGGCGTGAGTTACGATGGTGTGCTGCTCAGTGAATGTCAGGGCGGCGAAATTGATGTGTCCCGTTATTCGCTCGACCAAGTGCAGACTTTGCGACTCACCATTGGCGACAACGACGACATCTTCATCTCGGCCCGGCAAGCCTCGGTGGCAGCTTTGCTTGCCATCGAGACCATGAGCGAGATTCCCATCGACAAGCAGCCTCACCTCTCTACTCAGTTGCAGGTGGGGTCCTTCGGATATGTCTCGCCTTATCTGCGCTATGTGCAGAGATTGTCTGATAGGTTCACTCTCCAGGCGATGGGTGAGTACACCTATGCCGAAAACGACTATCCTTTCATTTTGCACAATGGTAAATATACTACCCATGAGCGAAGAACCAACAGTCGTATGAACTCGGGGCATGGCGAACTGAATATGCACTGGATGATGGGCAGACGAGCCGACGGCATGAGCCGGAACCAATTGTGGGCAAAGCTCTACTATTATGACAACGACCGACAGTTGCCTGGCATCGTGAGATATTATACCGATGTAACAGCCGAACAGTTGCACGACCGCAACGCCTTTGCTCAGGCAAGGTGGCAAGCCAGAAGTCTCGATGACCATTGGATGCTGAAGGTGCAAGCCAAGATGAACTGGGCGAGCTCTGCCTATCAGGACACGCTCGTGGCAAATCGGCGCAATGATGCTACCTACTGGCAGAGGGAATATTATACTTCGGCAGCACTGATGTGGATGCCGGATGATGGCTGGGCGCTGGATTACTCTGCCGACTGGATGATGAACTCGCTCAACAGCACTCTCGCCACCGACCTGCGACCTCATCGACATGGCATCCTGCAGTCGCTCTCCGCCCGATATGCGAAGGGAAGATGGGTAGCTCTTGCCAGAATATTGGCTTCGGTTTACCTCAACAGCGTGGGGCGCAAGATAGAGACTCTGCAAGGCAGCGCCAATCCTACCAAAGCAGGACAGGCTGCCAAGGATGCACGCCGGCTTTCGCCATCGCTTTCGCTTTCTTATCGGCTCCTGGGAAATGGTACTGCCAGCGATGAGCTTTATCTCAGGGCTTCGTACAAGGACATCTTCCGGGTTCCTACTTTCAACGAGAACTATTTCTTCCATTATGGAAGTTCAGATCTGAAGCCTGAGAAAACCCGACAGTTGAATATCGGGTTTACGTGGAAAAAAACTTCTTCGGGAGATGGGGGAAACGGCGAATCTCTACGTTATAAGGGATGGAATGTTCAAGCAACGCTGGACGGCTATTGCAATCGGGTGACCGACAAGATTGTGGGCGTTCCTTACAATATGTTCGTTTGGCGTACTGTGAACTTGGCACGGGTTGATGTCGTTGGCGCGGATGCCTCTTTGCGTGGCACCTGGCAGATGGCTCCGGGGCAGCAACTCTCGCTGCAAGGGTCGTATAGCTACCAGCACGTGGTGAACCATACCGACCGCTCGTCCAGATATTATGGCAATCAAGTAGCCTATATCCCTTTGCACTCGGGCAGTATTGCCTTGGGGTGGGAGAATCCCTGGGTGAATGTCTCGCTCCATGGACAAGGAATGAGCAAGCGATGGGCCAACAATGAGCACTATGACGGCACCGAAGTGGGTGGTTACTGGGACATGGGGTTGACGCTCTATCGTCAGCTGGACGGACTGACTTTTTTGGGGAAATCCCTGAGAGGTGTGAAGGTCAGGATGGATGTGAAGAACCTGCTGTCTGAGCAGTATGAACTCGTAGGGCATTATCCGATGCCTCGCCGCAGCTGGATGTTAAGCATCGGGTATAACTTCTAGATAGTAACAAATTAGATTCAAATATAAACAGAAAAAGAAAATGAAAAAGTATTTATTAGGTTTGGCGGTGCTCTTGATGGGTACTGCAGTGATGACATCATGTAGCGACGACAACGATGGTCCTGAGACTTATCTCCAGGAGTACAGCACGGGCGCTTATGTCGTGAATTCAGGTAACATGTATAACAAAATTGAGAGCTCTCTCACAGCTATCGACTATGCTTCAAGCACAGCCACACAGAAAGTATTCAAGGCTGCTAACGGTCGTTCGCTCGGTAATACTGCCAATGATGGCATCGTATATGGCAACAAGATTTATCTCGCCGTAGATCAGAGCAACACCATCGAGGTAATCGACAAGAAAACCAAGCAGAGTATCAAGCAAATCAAGACTACAGACCTGCTGGGCAAAGCCGAGGGTGCTGAGCCTCGCCATATCATCGCTGACGGTGGCAAGGTTTATTTCACCACATACGGTGGCTATGTAGCTGCCGTGGACACCATAAATTTCGTCCTCGCCGACAAGTATAAGGTAGGCAGCTGTCCAGAGGGCTTGGTCATCGGTGGTAGCAATCTCTATGTGGCCAACAGCAACTATGGTAAGGGTGGCGGCAACATCTCTTGCATCGACCTTTCTTCTAAAAAAGTTGAGACCAAGAATATCGAGGGTGTGAACAATCCTACCGGTATCTATTATGCTTCGGGTCTTTTGTATGTTCTTGACAACCAGTATTATGATGCTTCTTGGAATGCTTATGGCGAGAATTCCCTGCGCACCGTGAACTTTGCCGAGGGCAAGTCACAGAAGGTAGCAGATGGCAACTATGCTGTATGTGTAACCCCTGGTGCTACAACACGTATGCAGGCGGCTCATCCTTATTTCTATGTGCTCAATGCACCTTTTGGCGGCACTCCTAGTGTGAGTGTGCTTGCAGCAGGAAGTACACAACCACAGGCGATGACGCTCTCAGAGAAGCCTGTGAGCCCATGCGGCATTTTCGCCGATCCATTGAACGGTCATATCTTCGTGCTCTCTTATAAAATGGGCGATAAAGGTACTCCCGACTATAATGGTAACGGCTATGTAGTGGAGTATGACAGCGCTGGTCAGAAGCAGCATGAGTATGAGACTGGCGTAGGTTCTTGCGCTATGTTCTTTGACTCTGCCTACAAGACAGCATACGCAGAATAAGATGTCGCGAGACAGATGATTATATAACTCATCCAATCCATGGGGAAGTGTCGTTTCGGCGCTTCCCTTTTTTATGTGTCGGGCATGCTGTTTTATATATTTTTTTTGCGCCAAAGAATTGCCATATTGCCATATTGATAGGTTATCTCTTTGATTACGAATGTATTATGGGTATGGCAATTCTCTGTTCTTCGGTTCTATCTGCCATATATTGCCATAAAACCCAGCGAAATATAGGTGTTTTAGAGGGATTTTGGGGTGAAAACTAAGAGAGCATTGAGCAAAAATCCTTTTTTCCGGTTCAATGCTTGGCTTTTTTCATTTGTTTTTTTGCAATTTAACTGACGACATAGAAGAAATTACGTCCCGACGTAATAATCATTATGTCGCGACGTACTGCCAGATACGTCGCGACGCAGTTTTCTGAACGTCCTGGTTGCATCTGGTAAAGCTTTTGAAAACGGCTACATAGAAACAAAAAAGGTGTGTCTTAAGGCAAAGACACACCTTTTCTTTTTTATTGTTTCAGAACCGAGTTCTTCTTTATCTTTTTCGAATCTTTATTCCTCCATCAACTTGCGATAGCGACCCTTCTTGATTTCAGTATCGCCAAGGCGGCGCGCCTTGTTGATTTCATACTCAGAATAGCTGCCCTCGAAGAAGAAGACCTCACCATTGCCCTCGAAGGCAAGAATGTGGGTACAGATTCGGTCGAGGAACCAGCGGTCGTGGCTGATAACCACTGCACAGCCGGCAAATGCCTCCAAACCTTCCTCCAAGGCACGGAGGGTGTTCACGTCGATATCGTTGGTAGGCTCATCGAGGAGCAATACATTACCCTCCTGCTTCAATGCCAAGGCCAACTGCAGACGGTTACGCTCACCACCCGAGAGTACGCTGCAGAGCTTGCTCTGGTCGGTGCCTGAGAAGTTGAAGCGGCTGATGTAAGCACGTGCATTCACATCTCTGCCACCCAGACGCAAGGTTTCGTTGCCCTGGGAAATCACCTCGTAAACAGTCTTCTGTGGGTCGATGTCCTTGTGCTGCTGGTCAACATAAGCCAGCTTCACGGTCTCACCCACCTCGAATGTGCCGCCATCTGCCTGATCCAAGCCCATGATGAGGCGGAAGAGGGTAGTCTTGCCGGCTCCGTTAGGACCAATCACACCTACGATGCCGTTAGGAGGAAGCATGAAGTTGAGGTCGTTGAAGAGAACCTTTTCGCCGAACGCCTTCTTTACATGCTGAGCCTCGATAACCTTGTTACCCAGACGAGGACCGTTAGGGATGAAGATTTCCAGCTTCTCCTCGCGCTCCTTCTGCTCCTGGTTGAGCATCTGCTCGTAAGAGTTCAGACGAGCCTTACCCTTAGCCTGACGGGCCTTAGGCGCCATGCGAACCCATTCCAACTCGCGCTCCAATGTCTTGCGGCGCTTAGAGGCAGTCTTTTCCTCCTGAATCATTCGCTTGGTCTTCTGGTCGAGCCATGAAGAGTAGTTGCCCTTCCATGGAATACCTTCGCCACGGTCCAACTCCAGAATCCACTCGCTCACGTCGTCGAGGAAGTAGCGGTCGTGGGTAACGGCGATGACCGTACCCTCATACTGCTGCAGGTGCTGCTCCAGCCAGTCGATGCTCTCAGCATCCAGGTGGTTGGTAGGCTCATCGAGCAGGAGCACATCCGGCTTCTGCAGGAGCAGGCGGCAGAGAGCCACGCGGCGGCGCTCACCACCCGAGAGATTGGTAACAGACCAATCGCCAGGAGGACAGTGGAGGGCAGCCATCGCGCGCTCCAGCTTGGAGTCGATGTTCCAGGCATCGGTAGCATCGATGATATCCTGCACCTCAGCCTGACGCTGCATCAGCTTGTCCATCTTATCAGGGTCTCCGTAATATTCTTCGAGACCGAACTTATTGTTGATGTCCTCGTATTCTGCGAGTGCATCATAGATTTTCTGAACACCCTCCATCACGTTTTCTTTCACGGTCTTGTTCTCGTCGAGCGGAGGATCCTGAGGCAAATAGCCCACAGAGTAGCCTGGGCTCCAAACCACCTCACCCTGGGTAGGTTGCTCAAGTCCTGCGATGATTTTCATCAACGTAGATTTACCGGCACCGTTCAAACCGATGATACCGATTTTTGCTCCGTAGAAGAACGATAGGTAGATGTTCTTCAGAATCTGTTTCTGGTTTTGTGGGATAATCTTAGATACGCCCACCATTGAGAAGATGATCTTCTTGTCGTCAACTGTTGCCATGTATATAAATAAATGTGTATTTGTGAATAAATTGCCGAAATAGGCACTAACAGTTGCAAAGATACATTATTTTTTTGAAATTCTCGCCTTTCTTTCAAAGAAAAGTTGTATATTTGCATTGATAACATCAAATAGAGGCATTTTGTAATGCTTCTTTCATCTTTTAAAAAGAAAGGATATTTATGGATGCAACCTATATAGACCTGACTGTTCGCCTGTCTCTAGCTCTCATTTTAGGAGGAGCGATAGGCATCGAAAGAGAATACCGTGCCAAGGAGGCGGGGTTCCGAACTCACTTCCTGGTAGCCCTGGGTAGTGCGCTTTTCTGTGTAGTTTCCCAGTATGGGTTTGGCTTTGATCTGAAGGATTCCTCGCGCGTTGCTGCCCAAGTGGTTTCGGGTATCGGATTCCTGGGCGCCGGTACCATCATCTTCCAGAAGAATGTGGTCAGGGGGTTGACTACGGCTGCTGGCTTGTGGGTGACGGCAGCTATCGGATTGGCTTGCGGAACGGGTATGTATGTGGCTGCAGCTATTACTACGATGATGGTGTTGATGGGACTGGAGGTGCTGAATTATCTGATACCGCAGTTGGGAACCTCTACCATCGAACTGAATTTCTCTGCTCCATCAAGGGACAGCGTGAAGGAATTCATCAGTAAAATCAAACAGAAAGGCATGGAAGTTCATTCTTACGAACTGAAAGAACGGAGATTTTCTAAGGAAGAATTTGTTGAGGCGAGCATTGAAATAAAAGCCAAACGGGGGTTCCATACGCTGGAGATTCTGGATTATATGAATGATTTTTCGGACGTTACGATTTCGACGATTAAATAGAAAGAAAAGATAAAAAGGAGTTAAGACCATCATCTTAACTCCTTTTATCTTTATATGCTTAGAAAATCCTAGCCAGATAGTCGTAATGTTCGCCTTCTGCCACGAGTTCGCCATGCAGACCGCAGGTTTCGGCGATGGATTTGAGCAATGGGAAATCTACGTAGAGCCAGTCGAAACAGTCTCCCTTAATGTCTTTGTAAATCATCTGATAATCCACTTCACCATAGTAGGCACCATTCAGATTGATGTCGAAACTTCCGTCTTCATTCTCATAGATATATTTGAGGTCGGAGGAATCGATGAGAATCTGTCCGCCCTTGTTGAGCAAAGCCTTGAGACGGTTGAAGAGGGCAGGGAGGTTTTCTATCTTTCCGGCGATACCTGTTCCGTTCATCAGGAGGAGGATGGTGTCGAAACCTGTTTCCAGATATTCATCGAAAAGATTGATGCATTCCGCATCCTTTACTCCTCTCAGTTCCATCGCTTCGCAGCTCAGAGGAGAAATATCAATGGCTTTTACCTCCAAGCCTTTCTCCTGCAAGGCGAGCGTATGGCAGCCGCTGCCGGCTCCGATATCCAGTACACGTCCTTTTGTGAGTTGCAAGGCCTTCTGCTCCAGCATCGGCATCTCCTCAACTTTTCTGAAGAGATGTTTCACCGGCATTTCGTCCTCTTCGAACATAGAAGAGAGCACACGTAATCTTCCTGCTCTTCCCGATTTCTGATAATCAAGGATAGCGGCACCCATCGGGTCTTTGTCTTTTGATAATATCTTTGTATTCATTTATTTTGCAATTTTTGTATCGAGTAACCATTTCCATACAGGTATTACTTCGATATTCAATCCTTTTAGTTCTATATTTTCTTCTAATTCATATGTAAGAATGATAAGTCTTTTGCAATCAAGTACTTTTGATAGTTTGATAAGTGCAGTTGATTCTCTTTCCCAAGTTTCATCAGACTTTTTGGGGTTGTAGCTTACCTGTATGGCAGTTGCGGCATCGGGTATGTAAAAATCTACTTCCACGTTCTTGTTGTAAAAGAACACTTGCTCTTCCAGTCCATATCTTCGAAGTAGCTCCATCGCAACCATATTCTCCAATAATGATGTGTCAACATCCAGGGCAAGGATACTGATGATGCCGTTGTCCACAAAATAGTATTTGGGATTGGTCTCACGTTGAGTGAGATTGTCGGCAATATTCTTGATGGGATAAACCAAGAATGCATCTTTAGAGTACTCAAGATAGTTAATGAGTGTAGGTTTGCTTAGTTTTGCACCTGTAGATGCTATTATATTTGTGAGACGTGTAAAAGAAATCGGTTGCTTTACACTTTCTGCCAATTTTCTGAATAGAACTCGAAGAGAAAATTGATTTTCAATTTTGTTACGAGAAGCAATGTCTCCTAGGTAAATCTTTTGATATACACTATTGATATAATCTCTTTTTGATGCTAATCTTGCTCCTTCCGGGAAACCGCCAAAACGGAAATAATTAGTAAAATGTCGTTGTACTTCAGCTCTTCCAAAGGTGGTTGCGAGAGTATTTGAATCATAAGACACTTCATTGGCTTGGAGAAATTCGGGAAAACTATATGGCATGATGTGTTTGGTGATATAGCGTCCTCCTAAAGTTGTTGCTACATCACTGCCAAGCATCTTTGCATTGCTGCCTGTAATATAGACTCTGTATTTGTTGTCTGCCAATCGGCGTGCGAATTTTTCCCAACCGTTGATGTTTTGTATTTCATCAAGAAATAGAATAGGACGTTCTTTTGACATCATACCATGAACTTCAAGGATAAGATTAAGTTCTTGTGCAGTCATCCCCATCAGACGTTCATCCTCAAAATTGATGTAGAGCATGGAGTCCCAGGTGATTCCCCGTTTCAGGTTTTGTTGAATCTGCTGATAGAGCATGAAAGATTTGCCAGCTCGTCTGACGCCAATCAGAACATAGTTGGCAAAATCTTCCATCTGGAAGTTTCTTGGAACGACATGTTGTAATTCTACTTCTTTTCTGTTCTCCAAGAGTATTTCTCTGATTACTTCTTTTTGTATCATAACTCAATATTGTTTAATTGATTTTGCAAAAATACAATTATTTTGTTAAATCGACTAAACAATATGTATAATTTAACATAAAAAGTCTCTTTATATCATAGATGATATCATTTTTTAAAGATACCAGATAATTATCTGCTGCTTCTTAATATTTCTCCTACCTTTTGCTTTTCGCTTTCAAAATTGAATTGCTGATAGATGATAGTGGCATTCTGCAAATCTATGATATGGGGAGCCATCAGTCTGAGGGCTTTCATCTTGCTGTCGCCAAAAGTGAATATATTCATCATACTGACGGTTTGGGCACAGGAATAATAACAGCCGAGGCTGGCCACTTCTATCAAGTCGAACTTGTTGTCATCAAAGCTTGCCTTCTTCACCTTATTATATAGTTTGGAGAAGGAAGCATCATCGAGACAATAGCCGTAATCCATTCTGCCATCTGGATCACATCTTCCATCGTAGAGGGGTGGAGTTGGGTGTGGCTGCTGTACATTCGACGTCTGGCTGTTGGGTTCTATGATTCTTGTATCGTACTGCACCACCTTTCCGTTTCTGTCGAAGAAGACCGTGATGTACTTGGAATCTCCAAACAGATTATTATATTTGGCATATTCCCATTTGTCCCCAAACATGTCGAAACTGGTGAGCTTAGGTTCTCCAAGAATGGCTATTACTTCCTGCTTGGTCATTCCTCGCTCTACGTTTCTTTTTCCTTTAGCCGAAGCCGAGAGGCATACGGCAAACATCAATATGGTTGTGGCGATGAGCGCCATTACTTCATTTCTTTTCATAAGCGATACTGTTTTTATAAGTTATTATATTGTTTTATGGTTGCAAAAGTACAGCTTTCTTTTGAAATAAAAAGAGAAGGATTCCCTAAAGTAGAAGGGAAAATCCCTATTTCCGATTTTTGTTATTTGTTTCACTTTTCGGGAATGGCTGTGATTATAAAAAAAGATTGTTATTTACAGCTAAAGCCTAATATGACTGAATAAACGCACCGAGATGACTGGGTAAGTAACGAAAGGTATTTAATCAGATTCAATGAATTAATATATTAAGTATACGAAGCCTGTTTCTAGAAGATTCCGACTGCAGTCAGCAGCTCTGCTGAGCCTAGTCAGCAGGTCTGCTGACTGCAGTCGGAAGTTCTGCCGAGCCTAGTGGCAACCCTCTTTAGTTGTACGACTATACCCTCTTTAGTTGTACGACTATACACCCTTTAGTTGTACGACTATACCCTCTTTAGTTGTACGACTATATACCTTTTAGTTGTACAACTATACATCTTTTGGTTGTACGACTATACATCTTTTGGTTGTACAACTATATACCTTTTAGCTGTACGACTATATACCTTTTAGCTGTACAACTGTATATCCATTGGTCATTTGACAGGTCTGTACTTCGACAAAAATGAATGGTTTTAGTCCCACCAAGATTGTGCATAGTAAGCAAGCAATTTATGATATAAGTACCATGCTTTCAACTGGTATAGTTCATGAGGATGCTCTATATACCAATCTTTAGCTTTTTGGTTATGTGATAATTTCAGA
>OIDX01000291.1_pt1 | contig 14208 bp, 9 predicted proteins | sample 1581671 | NCBI WGS metagenome assembly OIDX01 (sample SAMEA3882534, study PRJEB24775) | human gut metagenome | biome: human-associated habitat; feature: intestine environment; material: feces | place: Netherlands | collected 2009/2010 | reverse complement strand
TGGTGGAAGCTGCCAAAATCGTAGAACAGGCGAAGCCGGATGTGATTGATATTAACTTCGGTTGCCCGGTGAAGAAGGTTGCCGGAAAGGGTGCAGGAGCCGGAATGCTCCGAAATATCCCATTGATGCTGGATATTACAAGAGAGGTGGTGAAGGCGGTAAACGTGCCGGTAACTGTGAAAACCCGATTGGGATGGGATTGCGAAGACCTCATCATCACCGACCTTGCCGAGCAGCTACAGGATTGCGGAATCCAGGCGCTCACCATCCACGGCAGAACCCGTAGTCAGATGTACACCGGAGAAGCTGACTGGAGCCTCATAGGAGAGGTGAAGAACAATCCCCGCATCCATATTCCGATTATCGGCAACGGCGATATTACGACCCCGGAAGAAGCCAAGCTTGCCTTCGAAAGATACGGCGTAGATGCGGTGATGATTGGCAGAGCCACCTTCGGAAGACCATGGATTTTCAAGGAAATCCGTGATTATCTGGACAATACGGGTGCAGCCCCATTAACCGTAGATGAGAAGATTGACCTTCTGGAGGAGCAGCTCCGCATCAACGTAGAGCGCATCGATGAGTACAGAGGCATTCTCCACACCCGTCGCCACCTTGCCGCCTCCCCTATCTTCAAGGGCATTCCTGATTTCCGTCAGACGAGAATCGCCATGCTGAGAGCCACGACCGTGGAGGAACTAACTGGGATTCTGAAAGAATGTAGGGAGAGAATCAAGGCGATAGAATAAAGCAAACCGCCCTGTAGGAGCAAAAGCCTCGTATATGAAAGCTTTTGCCCTTACAGGGCGAATCCTTTATATCTTCCTTATACCCAGGGTGTTGCCCTGGGCTAAGAGCTTGCTGGGCTTTCAGCCCGCTTCATTAACCACATTAAGGAGTTAACTGTTCATCTTAACTGCCAAGAGTTAACAGGTTAACAGTTAACAGCTGTTTTTTCTATACTTCTACCTGAAATTGAAGAAACCTAGCTTCCTCAAATTATAGAGAATGGCTTTACTTCTTCAATATCGAAGCACCTTCGAGCAGGGCGAGTGCCTTATTCTCGTTCTCCTCCATGATTTCACGCTCTCCCGGACCCTTGTCGTTGATTCCGCAGAGGTGCAGGATGCCGTGGATGATGACGCGATGGAGCTCATCATCGTAGGTCTTGCCAAACTGCTCGGCATTGGTGCGGACCGTATCGAGCGAAATCACGATGTCGCCGTTAATCACATCATCCTCATCGTAATCGAAGGTGATGACATCGGTATAGTAATCATGACCCAGATACTCGTTGTTCACTTCGAGAATCTTCTCGTCATCCACAAACATATAGCCAATCTCACCCACCTTGCGGCCATGAGAGGCAGCTACCTTGCGAATCCAGGCACTCGTATCACGCTTCTTAATCTTTGGCATTTTCACGCCGTCTACATTGTATGTAATCATACGCTTCTTCCTCCTATTTTTATTTTATTTTTGGTAAAAATTCATCTACTTCTCTTCCGAAGAATCTCAGCTCCCTGACCAGCGTTGAGCTGATGCTGCTGTATCTTGGGTCTGAAAACAGCAGGATGGTTTCTACACCGCCCAACTGCTTATTGATGTCAGCCTGCTCCCTTTCGTACTCGAAATCCTTGGCAGAACGGACGCCACGAACCAGGAACCTGGCTCCCAGGCGATGCGCCAAATCGATGGTGAGATCATCGTAAGAAACCACCTCCAGGCGATAACCCTTAGATGCATCCTCCGCATCCACCAGTTCCGAACATTCCTTCGGGAAAACAGCCTTGATATCCTCCACACGCTTCGAGATTTCCTCGCTGGCGTGCTTCAGCTTGCTCACCGCCACTGCAATCACGAGCTTGTCGAACATCGGCAAGGCACGCTCGGCAATGTTCTGATGTCCTATCGTAAATGGGTCGAATGTACCCGTAAAAATCCCAATCTTCATAAATGTTTATCCTTTTACGGCGCTAGCCCTAATTCAACATTCAACATTACTCAAACAGGTCTCCCTGCATAATATTGCTTGTATACGGATTTCTGCCGAGATGCTCGTAGGCAAGCGGCGTTGCCATTCTTCCTCGCGGCGTGCGCTTGATGAAGCCTTCCATGATGAGGAACGGCTCGTAAACCTCCTCTACGGTGCCGCCATCCTCGCCTATTGCCGTGGCAATGGTGCTTACGCCTACCGGACCGCCACGGAACTTGTCGATGATGGTGGTGAGAATCTTGTTGTCTATCTCATCCAAGCCATACTGGTCGATGTTGAGCGCCTTGAGCGCCATCTGGGCAATATCATAAGTGATGGTTCCGTTGCCCTTTACCTGGGCGAAATCACGCACTCTTCTGAGCAGAGAGTTGGCGATACGAGGAGTTCCGCGCGAACGGCGGGAGATTTCCACTGCCGCCTCATCCTCTATCGGTACCTTCAGGAGCATCGCACTTCGCTTGATAATCTTCTGAAGCGTAGCCGGGTCGTAATATTCCAGATGCAGATTGATTCCGAAACGGGCACGCAGAGGAGCTGTAAGCAGACCGCTTCTCGTTGTTGCTCCCACGAGGGTAAACGGATTCAAGTCTATCTGGATGCTGCGAGCCGAAGGACCCTTGTCTATCATGATGTCGATGCGGTAATCCTCCATCGCCGAATAGAGATACTCCTCTACGACAGGCGAAAGACGGTGGATTTCATCGATAAAGAGCACATCGTTGGGCTCCAGCGAGGTAAGGATTCCTGCCAGATCGCCCGGCTTATCAAGCACAGGACCCGATGTAATCTTGAATCCAACGCCCAGTTCGTTGGCGATGATGTTGCTCAGCGTGGTCTTACCCAATCCCGGCGGACCATGGAGGAGCGTATGGTCGAGCGGTTCGCCACGATATTTGGCAGCCTCAACAAAGACCTCGAGATTTTCCACCACGCCATTCTGTCCGCTGAAATCAGAAAACTTCAGCGGGCGCAGCGCCTTCTCGAATTCCTTTTCGGCAGGCGAAACCATTTCTTGTCTTATATCAAAATCTTCGTTCATTCTATGACTATTATCGATAATATGGGTGCAAAGTTACACATTTGTTGCGGAATTAAAGAAGAAAAGCCAAATTATTTTGCCCATGATTTTGCACAATCCCAAAAGATTCGTGCAGATTTGCAAGCGTTACCCTATAAAAATGTTATAATTTATCATTTTCTTGCAGAATAATTTGTTTATCCGATAGAAAAGACGTACTTTTGCACTCGATATTGAAAGCGAGGAAAGAAATAAATAAGAGAGAATATCAGGATTTTAAAAGAAATAGAATTATGCTTAAGTTATTTCAAGGGCTCAGCAAGCTGCTGGCCAATTACACATCTATCTTCGTGATAGGTGTTGCAGTGTTCACATTCTTCTTCCCACATACCTTCGACTGGGTGCGCGGAACTACTCAAACCGTCATTCTCGGCATCATCATGCTCACTATGGGTCTGACCTTGACCACCAACGACTTCAAGATTCTGGCCCAGCGCCCGCTGGATGTCTTCATCGGAGCCTGTGCCCAGTTTATCATCATGCCGGGTGTGGCTTATACCCTGGTTCATGTGTGGCATCTTGACCCAGCCCTGGCACTCGGAATCCTGCTGGTAGGTTGCTGTCCGGGCGGCGTTTCGAGCAACATCATGAGTTATCTGTGTCATGGCGACGTAGCTTTCTCCGTAGGAATGACCTGCGCCTCTACCATTCTTGCACCAGTGATGACTCCGCTGCTGATGAAGATTACGGCAGGCGAGATTATCCATGTAGATGCTGTGGGAATGTTCATCAACATCCTCATCGTAACGATTATTCCTGTAGCCATCGGCTGCGCCCTCAACTATATTTACGGCAAGAAAGACTGCTTCCCTACCATCCAGAGTCTGATGCCGGGCATCAGCGTTACGTGTCTGGCAATCATCGTAGGCGGTGTGATTTCTACGGTTCATGATGACCTCGTAGCCCGCGGCTTATCGCTTTTCCTCTGGACTTTCGCCGTGGTTTTCTGCCACAATACGCTGGGCTATCTTCTCGGTTGGCTTGCCGGCAAATGTGCCGGATTCAATACTGCCAAGAAGCGTACCATCAGTATTGAGGTCGGCATGCAGAACGCCGGTCTTGCCACGGTACTTGCGGGCAACTTCTTCGCAGCCCAACCCCTCGCTGTATTGCCTTGCGCCATCAGCTGCGCCTGGCACAGCATTTCCGGCACCATCCTTGCCGGAATCTATCTGAAATGGGACCATCTGCATGAGAAGAAGTAAATGAATTCGGAAAAGGATTTATGAATTCAGAAAGGATTCATGAATTCTAACAGAAGCAAAGATTGAGCAGCACGCCCTGAAAGGGCAGAAGCTCCTAGCCCAGGGCAGCGCCCTGGGTATAATGGGGATATAACGAAGTCGCCCTGTAAGGGCAAAAGCTTTCAAATACGAAGCTTTTGCCCTTACAGGGCGTTTTGTTGGTTGTATGTTTAACCCAGGGTGTTACCCTGGGCTAGGAGCTTCTGCCCTTTCAGGGCGTATTGCTTAAAACCCACCTCACGGGGTTAACAGGTTAACAGTTAACAGCCGATTTTTCTATAGTTACTTCCCCGTAGTCAGCAGCTGCACGGCTCGCTGAACTATCTCGTTGGTCTCGTTCCAAACCTGGAAGTATTGGCTCATATCCCAGATATCTCGCGCTACAAGGGCTTTCAGCTGCAGGGCGAGGTATTTCTTCGTCTGAATTAATTCAGCCTCATCCTTCGGCTCTATCTTCTCCTTCTTGCCCTCGGCGATAATGCCATCTATCAGCGAAGAAGGAACCTCGTAGGTGGCGAGGAACTTGTTGAAATCCTTATACTGACTCTTGAGTTCCTTGCGATGCGCATCGATGAACTTCAGACTGTGGTTGATGACGATACTCTTGGCTGCCAACTGACGGTGCATCTTGGTGTACTTGGTTGTATCCAGCGGAACGAAATAATCTGGCATGATTCCACCACCACCATAAACTACACGATGCTTGCGCAAGGTGTAATATTTCAGACTGTCTGAAAGATGGATGCTGTCCTGATTGGTGAACTCGCCATGCTTGTAACGCTTGTCCAGATCCATCGCATAATCCAATCTGTCACCTTTCTTATATGGCTTCTGGATGCATCTGCCGCTAGGCGTATAGTAATGGGCGATGGTGAGACGAATCTCGCTGCCATCATCGAAGGTCAGCGGACGCTGCACCAATCCCTTGCCGAAGGTTCTGCGACCAACCACTACGCCACGGTCCTGATCCTGGATGGCTCCGGAAACAATCTCGGCGGCAGAAGCGGTAAACTCATTGGTGAGCACCACCACCTTGCCCTTACGCCATCTGCCGTTAGCCTGCGCCTTATATTCCTGACGAGGCGCAGCACGACCACTGGTATAAACGATGAGATCGCCCTTCTGCAGGAACTCGTTGGCAATCTGAGCCGCAGCCTGAAGATAGCCTCCGCCATTATCCTCAAGGTCGAAGATAAGGTCCTTCATACCCTTCTTTTTCAGCGAATCCATCGCTATTGTTACCTCTTTATGACTGGTAAGACCGAAGCTTCCCAATCGGATGTATCCGATGCCCGGACGAATCATATAAGCCGCATCCATCGTAGTTACCGGAATCTTATCGCGCTTTACCTTGAAAATGAGTTTATCCTTGATGCCACGGCGCACGATGGTAAGGTTCACCGTTGTTCCCTTAGGACCACGAAGGCGCTTCATGATTTCCTCCTTGCTCATCTTCACGCCCGAAATGGCAGTATCGTTTACAGCCACAATGCGGTCGCCGGCAATGATTCCCACCTTCTCAGAAGGTCCGTTCGTAACCGGTTGGATAACGAGCAGCGTATCATCTACCATGTTAAACTGCACGCCAATGCCATCAAAACTGCCGTTCAGCGGCTCGTTCATCGCCTTGGTTTCCTTGGCTGTAGCGTAAGAAGAATGAGGGTCGAGCTTTTCGAGCATGCCTCGGATGGCGTCCTCTACGAGCTTATTCTCATCCACACTATCCACATAAAGGTTGGTAATGGCGATTTCAGCCCTTCCCAACTTCTCTATCGGGCTGTTCTTGCCCATCTTGATACGCAACTGGGCACTGGCAGAAGTTACTGCCAGGAATGCTACCAGTGCTATGAATAGATATTTCTTCATTTCTTAAAACTTAAAGTTTATGAAAGAGAGAAATCCTTCAAGAGTTAACAGGTTAACAGTTAACAGCGCTTTTTTCAATGGTTACCCCCGAAAGCACTTGAATTCTTCACTCTTCGTTCTTCACTCTTCACTTCATTTAATCCAGCGGTGCTGAGTCTTCCTCCGGAATATCCTCTTCTATCACCAGATTTTCAATGATGAAGTTCTGGCGCTCCATCGTGTTCTTACCCATATAATATTCCAGCAGCTTCTGCACCTGATCGGTTTTATGCAGCGTAACCTGCTCCAACCGCATGTCGGGACCGATGAAATGGGCGAATTCATCAGGCGAAATCTCTCCCAATCCTTTGAATCGGGTGATTTCAGGGTCAGGGCCCAAATCGCGAATCGCCTGCTGGCGCTCCTCATCGCTGTAACAGTAATGCGTGATGAAATCGCTCTTTTTCTCCTTGCTTCCCAGTTTCGCATCCGCATCAGCCACCGCCTGCTTGTTCTTGATCTTGGTTCGCTTGTTGCGCACTCGGAACAATGGGGTCTGAAGCACGTAGACATGGCCCTTCTTGATGAGATCTGGGAAGAACTGAAGGAAGAAGGTGATGATGAGCAGGCGGATGTGCATTCCGTCGACATCCGCATCGGTTGCCACAATCACCTTGTTGTAACGCAATGAATCCAAGCCGTCCTCTATATCGAGAGCCGCCTGAAGCAGATTGAACTCCTCGTTCTCATAAACCACCTTCTTGGTAAGACCGAAGCTGTTGAGCGGTTTACCACGCAGAGAGAACACCGCCTGGGTATTCACATCGCGGCTCTTGGTGATGCTTCCGCTGGCAGAATCGCCCTCGGTGATGAAGATGGAACTCTCCTCCTTGCGCTCGTTCTTGGCGTCGCTGAAATGGATGCGGCAGTCGCGGAGCTTGCGGTTGTGGAGATTCGCCTTCTTGGCACGCTCACGGGCGAGTTTGGTAACGCCCGCCATCGCCTTGCGCTCACGTTCACTCTCCTTAATCTTATTCTCCAGAATCTCAGCCACATCCTTGTGGATATGGAGATAGTTGTCTACTTCCTTCTTCAGGAAATCGCCCACATACTTATTGATGGTTTCGCCACCATTCGGCGTCATCGTAGTACTTCCGAGCTTAATCTTGGTCTGACTCTCGAAGACCGGTTCTTCTACGTTGATGGCAATGGCAGCCACCAGTCCGTTTCGGATGTCAGCATACTCATACTTACCATAGAACTCCTTGATAGTCTTGGCAATATGCTCCTTGAAGGCACTCTGATGCGTACCTCCCTGGGTGGTGTGCTGACCGTTGACGAAGGAATAATACTCCTCGCCATACTGGTTGGTATGGGTGAAGGCAATCTCGATGTCCTCGCCCTTCATGTGGACGATGTCGTAGAGACCTTCGTTGGTCATATTATCGCTCAGCAAATCCTGCAGACCATGGCGGCTCAAGATGCGGCGGCCATTGTGCATGATGGTGAGTCCGGTGTTCAGATAAGTATAGTTGCGGAGCATCGTTTCCACGAAATCATCGTGGAAGGAATAGTTCTTGAAGAGTGTATTATCCGGCTCGAAGAAGATAAAGGTACCGTTCTCGTCCTCAGTATCTTCCATCGTGTCGCTCTTCAGAATACCTTTCTCAAACTTCAGATGGCGCACCTTTCCGTCGCGGTACGACTTTACTTCGAAGTGGGAACTGAGGGCATTGACCGCCTTCACACCCACACCGTTCAGACCGACGCTCTTCTTGAACGCCTTGCTGTCGTACTTACCGCCGGTATTCAGCACACTTACAGCCTCAACGAGCTTGCCCTGAGGAATACCACGGCCATAGTCGCGCACGCTGACACGCAGATTGTCCTCGATATCGATTTCCAGACGGGCACCTGCGCCCATCTTGAATTCATCGATAGAGTTGTCTACCACCTCCTTCAAGAGCACATAAATACCATCTTCCGGCAGATTTCCATCTCCCAGACGGCCTATGTACATACCCGGACGGGTACGCACATGCTCCATATCGCTCAAGTGGCGGATGTTATCATCGGTATATTCTACCGGCTGCTGCTCCTGAGGGGCATTGGTAAGCTCATCAGCGGCATTCAATTCGCTGTTACCTAAGTTTTTATCTTCAGACATGATTTCCTCCTTAGTTATTCTTATTTATTTTCTTATAACATAGCAAATGATGTTGCAACATTCTGTTTATCAGATAATTGCCAACACAACAATTGCTATTTACCTGATACTCTTAATATAGCAGTTGCGGCGCTTGTGAAGGACTGGATCCAAGACGCCCCATTGTCCCTGCACGGCAGCATTATCTTCCATTTCCACCTGTGTTTCTCCCCACTCGATTCCATACTTCTGATAGATAGGAATCAGGTCGGCAAAGAGCAGCGCATTGGCACCCTTAGCACGGTATTCCGGCTGGATACCGATGAGCAGAAGGTCGACAATCTTGGTTTTATGGAACTTGATGGCGCGCAGCAGATGCCACCAGCCAAAAGGAAGCAGCCTGCCCCTATGACACTTCTGGAGAGCTCTGGAAAGGGAAGGCATCGTAATACCGATACCTATCATCTTATGATCCTCGGTAGTCCAGTCTTCTATGGCTGTTACAAAGTTCAGGTCGAGCAAAGACAGATACATCTTGATGTACTGGTTTATCTGCTTCTGTGAAAGTTCGGAATAACCATAGAGATGCTTGTATGTATCATTGATGAGGTCGAAAATCTTCTGTCCGTATCCGCCCTGATAAACATCCTTACGGGTAAGTTTGCGGACATGGAGATTGTATCTTTTCTCTATCATCGCCGCTATCTTGGAATATTTCTCCGGGATGGTATCTGGCACCATCAGTTTATACTCTACATACTTATTATCTACGGTAAAGCCCTCCAGAGCCTCGATGTGCTCCGGATAATATGAATAATTATAAATGGTAGGCATGGTGCCTAGCTGGTCAAAGCCCCAGGTAAGCATGCCTTCTGGATCCATATCGGTAAAACCCAGCGGACCTACAATATCTTCCATTCCCTTCTCCTTACCGTATTTCTCTACAGCATCGAGAAGAGCCTTGGAAACCTCGCGGTCGTCAACGAAATCAATCCAGCCGAAACGGACCGATTTCCTGCCCCATTTATTGTTTGCCTTATGATTGATAATGGCAGCGACGCGACCTGCCAACTTGCCATCCTTATAGGCAAGAAAATACTCTGCCTCGCAGAACTCGAACGCTGCGTTCTTGTCCTTGCTCAGAGTATTCATGTCGTCGCTGAAAAGATTAGGCACATCATATTCGTTGCCTTCGTAGAGGTCGTAATGGAAGTCGATGAACGTCTTCAAGTCCTTCTTTGTTTCGACCTTTTTAATTTCTATTAATGACATGATTTTCAAACTAGTTTGCAATATTATAAATGCAAAAGTAGCAATATTTTGGCAAATTACCAAATATTGCTACTTTTTTTGCAGTTTTTTAGGGGTTAAAATTTAATTACAGCCCCCAAACTAGCCTATATCACCCATTTAGTGGTGGTTTTGGCGGAATATCTTTACCTGATAATTTTAAGCACTGGCGGAAAACTAACACTCTCCAAGGAATCACAATAAGAAAAAGCTCGATCATCTATTCTCTCCAACACTGGCGAGAAGTGCGAAGTGTCGGATGAAGCGAAAGATGGTTCATCCAATGAGTAGTGAAATTATGAGGGTGGAGTCGATTACAGAAGACAATATGGAGTCAAATTGCTCCATGATCCGAAAATATTCCTCCAAAAGGAGTGAGTTTCTCAGATTTAATTTGTATCTTTGCCATGTCATATCAGAGTTTTGCTTGTTTTCTTTTCGCAACATTAAGATAAGTGAAAATTCTGACATAGCAAAATCCAGAGTAACTTCTTGTTGCTCAGGCGCTTAAAATATTTAATTGATAATAGTGTTGCGGAATTAATGGAATAACCAGAAATGAAATTGAAAAGACATCTACTGACAGCTGCCCTGACACTCTTTTGCCTATCGGCAGCTAACGCCCAACTGCTAAGAACAACAGTGGAGCAAGGGGAAATTGAAGGTGTGGAACATGAAGGATTCGCCCTATACAAGGGAATCCCATACGCTGAAGCACCAGTGGGCAACCTCAGATGGAAAGCCCCAGTGAGCAAGAAGCCTTGGAAGGGAGTATTCAAAGCAGATAAATGGGGAGACCGTCCACCACAGCCCATCGACCCTAACCAAAATGGTGGAGAGCTGGGCATGAGCGAGGACTGCCTATACCTCAGTGTGGAAACGCCAGCCAAGAGTAAGAATGACAAACTCCCTGTATTTGTGATGATTCATGGAGGAGCCTTTCTTACTGGCTCCTACAGTGGAACTCAGGAAAGCTTTGTCAAGGAAGGCATCATCTATTGCAGCATAGAATACCGCTTAGGAGCCTTGGGATTCATGGCACATCCAAAGCTGAGTAAGGAATCAGGCAAGAACATATCTGGTAACTATGGCATCCTTGATCAAGTGATGGCCTTAAAATGGATTCACGACAATATCGCTGCCTTCGGTGGAGACCCAGACAAGATTACTATTGCTGGAGAATCTGCCGGTGGTATCTCGGTAAGTATACTATGCGCCTCTCCCCTTGCCAAGGGACTCTTCCGAGGAGCCATCAGCGAAAGTGGTAGCTCCTTCTGGCCTGTGGGTGAAAGCAGAAATGGTAACACAGCCATGCTCACTACCAAAGCGGCAGAAGCAGGTGGACTTCTCCTTCAAAAGAAACTCAAGGCTAAGAACTTGAAGCAGCTAAGAAAAGTTCCAGCTATGGACATCGTGAAGAATACCGCCTTTGAGTCCTTTTGGCCGAACGTTGACGGCTACTCCATCACCGATGACCAGTATAAGCTCTATGAAAAGGGAAGCTACAATGATGTAAATGTCATCATAGGAACCAACAGCGACGAAGGAAGTATGTTTAGCCGCCCTGTCAGTGTAAGTGACTATGAGAAAAGAATCCATGAGATATATGGAAGTTGGGCAGACCAGGTTCTCAGTCTCTATCCTGCCAAGACAGAGGAAGAAACCTACTTCGCTCAATCCGACATTTTCCGTGATGGCTCCTTTGCATGGGGAACATATGCCTGGGCTAACCTGCAGAGCAAGACCGGCAAGGGCAAGGTGTATATGTATTACTTTGACCAAGACTCTGAGAACACCATCGTGAAAAGCCGCAAGGGAGGAGCCAGCCATGTGGCAGAGATGCCATTCATCTATGGCTATAAGTTTGGCTCTGGAAAGATGACCAAGACGGAGCAGCACATGGAGCAAATCATGTCACGCTACTGGATCAACTTTACCAAGACTGGCAATCCAAATGGGGATAGCCTTCCTTTCTGGACTACCTACCAGGAAGGTAAACCAACGGTGATGATTATGAAGGAAGGACTGCATTTGGGTCCTGTTCAAAATCAAAAGCAAATGGACTTCTTCGAGAAGTTCTTCAAGGAAAAAAGAAAATAATACGTCAAGTTCCAAGTGGCATTTCTCCCACTTGGAACTTTTTCATTAAAGAGATAAAACGCCACTGTGGCAGCACACCTCACCTATTTTTTCTCTATCAAGCTGTTGCTGATATATTTTTCTTTTTAGACCTTTACATTTTACACATTTTCGAGGTTTTCTAAGCTTTCTCCGTTATTACCAGCACATGGCTTTCGTCGCTCAATGTGGTGGCGAAGATATAGGTTTCGCCACCATCCTTCAGCTTCAATCGCTTGCGCAATTCGGCTACGGAAAGGGGGAAGTTGCGGGTGGCGATGTTCGCCTTGGTGATTCCTGACAGATGACGCTTCAACTCCTTTTTATTAAAGGAGGAGATGGCAATGATGCGGAAGCTTCTGCCGGGGAAGGCTTCGATAGGCGCCTGACTCACGAAAAGATGACTGTTCTTGGAAAGCATCCTTGCATCATAGCGCCCGGAAAGAACGCCGAAACAGCCGGCTTTCATCAACGAGGCATTCGGCTCGTAAAGATACTGCATCTCTTCAAGAACTGGCGGAGCTATTCTGACAGAAGAAGACTCAATATCCAACTCGTCGCAGACGAAGGATTGTGCATCATTGACGCAATAAATGCGGAGATTCCCGGAATGTTTTACTTCTCCATCTGCCGATAAAGCCTCCATTCCACCCATATTTCGAGCTGAGAGCACTAAAAGGAGTTCCTTGCACTCATTATTCACGGAGATGATATGAACCTCTTGTACGCAGTTTAATTCGCTTACCGCACGGTGCCAGTCGAGCATCGGAGAGAGTTTGATGATGACGTAATCTGCCTTCGAAAGCATTTCTTCCTGCAAAAGGGTTACATCGGGCGTGCAATCTTTCAAAGATACAACCTTGTTGCCAGCATCGTCTCTACGGGCAGGATCTATGAAGATCAGCTTAAGACCAAGGTTGGTCTTAAGTAATGACTGAGACTGGTCTTCAGTTATGCCTAAAGAATCTGATGCAGCAGCCTCTTTCTTTGAAGCAAAAGAATGCAGAACCTCTATTCCGTCTCCATTCTTCACGATGGCATTCTTCAAACCCAACCGCCCAAAGTTTTCCTTTGCTGCTTCACAGAGATGAGCCTGACGCTCAACATACATCGACTTCACGCCCAATCGGGAAGCGATGTAAGAGAAGTCTACTCCGAAGCCGCCGGTCAGGTCAACAAACCCGGTTTCTTCAGAAAAATCTCCTTCATGAGGTTCTTCTTTTATTTCATTAACATTCTCTTCTGATTCTGTTAATATCTGTTGCTTTTTGCAAGTAGCTTCATTTTTGGCGAATTCTGAATCAACTGCCCCTTTGCCCGCAAATTCGCAAATTTCAGAAAGATGAAGATTTGAGGCGTTTTCGCTCTCCTTCTCCTTTTCTTCTCCGTTTTCGGATGATGAAGGAGACAAACCGAGCAGTCGGGCAGCGAGTTCAGCCTTATAAAGTGCCGTTTGCTCTGACGAACATTGCTCCATCGAAATATGAGGGGGATAGATGATGCCATCGATGCTTGCCCAACGGGGCAGTTTCACACGAGCCATCTTTCGCCCGCGAATCTGGTCGAGAGCGAAAGGCATATCTACCTCGGGATACTTGCTGCCGAGGAAAGCCAACTGGCGAACATCATCGTCCTGATGCTGGCGGATAAAATCGAGCGTTGCTTGGTTCATTATTTCTGTTGAGTGATTCGTCATTACATTACTTATTCTTAATAACCGCAAATTTACGATATTCTGATGAGATTACAAAATATTTCTCAGAATATCTGATAATTTATATCGGGATGCACCAAAAACAGGATGCTCCCGGCTATAATCTACCCTTTTTCCTGGCTATATGATTCTAACAGCAGGCATAAATAAATACATAACTATCGGAGATAGAACAACTGACTAGGAAAAACAGAAGGCTGGCAGAAGAAAAACAGCATACTGGCAAAAGGCAAACAGCCGACTAGCGCAACAGAGGCTAGTCGGCTGTTCCTGTATAACAGTTTGCCAAACATCCTTTCTCTTATTTCAAGAGAAGCATGGTTGGCAGGAATATCGCAATCAGCTCTTCACTCTTCACCTTTCCAACATAAAGAGCTGAAACACAATATATTACATAGGTGAAGAGATTTTCAGCACTCTTCATCCACTCTTCACCACTCTTCACCTTTTACGATTTTGGGCAAGGTATAAACGCAGAACCGCTTAGCTGCCAACAGCATAAAAAGGTGAAGGGCGGGTGAAGAGTAAAAAAGCACTCTTCACCCGCCCAACTTCCTATCCTTCAACTACTTACACCCAAAAGGTGAAGAGTGAAGAGTTGTTGGGAAAATTCTCTCGCATCCGTAAAGATGCAGAGAGAAAATTCCGGTGTCTCAAAAGAAACGATGGATTAGTCAGCCAACTTAGCCTTCAAGAACTCACGGTTCAAGCGGGCGATGTTAGCGATAGACTCGTTCTTAGGACAAACAGCCTCGCAAGCACGAGTGTTTGTACAGT
>OIDX01000281.1_pt1 | contig 14580 bp, 13 predicted proteins | sample 1581671 | NCBI WGS metagenome assembly OIDX01 (sample SAMEA3882534, study PRJEB24775) | human gut metagenome | biome: human-associated habitat; feature: intestine environment; material: feces | place: Netherlands | collected 2009/2010 | reverse complement strand
TAATGAGGACAGCAAATTCTTGTCAATGCTATCACTTCATTCTAAAAAAATAAACATATATATCCGTAAGATACTTAAAAATCATCTTTCATTTACTATCCATGATCCTTTTTTATCAGAACCTATTCTGTAAATATAGTTATCAATTTTTAATTCTTTGATTTTACGTGTTACCGTAGGTCTACTTATGTTTAAGGATTTTGCGATATCCGTAATTGTAATTCTAGGATTATTTTTCATCAAATTCATAATTTCATTTTTTACAATATCATTTACAGTATCATTTACAGTATCATTTACAGTATCATCTTGAATTCCACCATAATTCAGATTTGGCATAATAACCGTAAATTGATATCTATCGGATTTGAAATAGGGTTTCTTTTCATCAGTATAGTTCACTTGAAAAGCATAATTATCTAAGATTTTTGCAAATCCACTGCCTTTACGTTCCATATATCCAAGCCGATTAAATACATCTGCTAATACTGGATTTCTTCGAGTGGACGGTACAGTTACGGGATCTCTTTCTTGAATGTTAGAACCATCTGGCATACCACCTGGAGAATAAATTTCCAAACGATCATCATACATATCAACGTGAACTTCACTGCCATTTATCAAATAATCTCTATGAGCTATGGCATTAACTAGTGCTTCATGGTAACTGCGTTCTACATATTCTGGCATTTCTTCTCTAGAATTTGCTGTCTTTTTCCACATCATTTTGGCATTTCTTTTAATGAAGGCTTCACCATTGTCTATTAAAGAAATAACACTGCCTTCATATTCAGCATCATCTAATGCATCGAAAGTACCTCCGCTTTTATTCAACCCATTCCAACGTGTACAAAAGATTCTTGAATAGCGAATTGGACTTTCATCCGCAATTAAAGCACCTGCATTTGTAAGATAACCATCTTCGGTTGCTAAACCAAATGAAACAAGATCTTTTTCGTCAAAACTATTACCCGTCCATTTTTTATATCTTTCTCTAAGTTTAGAAAAAGCATAATCTTCAACTTTATACATTGAATTTTGAGAATCAAAAGTTGTGTTACGGCCTCTTAATACAAGACGTTTTAATTCGATAGGAGACGCTTTTACACTTTCATTACCAATACGAACATAAGCTTCAAGTAATCCGTCTCCTGAATAATAGTAAGGTGTTTCTTCTCCTTTGGATACCTGAACAATTAAAAGAACATTTCCATCTACAGTATGAAAAGAAATTTTAAACTCTGGAATCGGATTTAATCTTGTTTTAATGATTTCGCTGATAAGTTCAGCATCTTTATCCGGAGTTTCTAAACCAACGATTTGATTATCATCTGAAATTCCAAAGATTAAGAAACCTCCTAAAGTATTCGCAAAAGCACTGATGCTTTTACACCAGCTTTTAGGTTTTTTAACTTCTAATTTTAACTTTTTATCATATTCTGTTGTTTCACCAATTATATTTTTAATTTCCAAGATATCCACCAACCTTTATAAAAATTATGACATAGAATTCTTTTAACAATCAAAAAAATACTATAAAGCAATCAAAATTTCATAGTAAGAAAGTAAATACTATTGCTACGTGTAGCTTTTTGCTTGTTCCATCCAATAAGAACGAATTCTTTCTATCATATCAATACAATCATTTTGCGCAGTAGTTGCATTATATTTTTTCATATCACTGAAAGTATGTCCGCACGGTACAAGATCATTATCTACATAACCGCCACTAACCCCAACAAGCCATGAAGTAAATACACTTCTCTTAAATTTAAAAATATAATAATGCATCTCATACAATTCAAATTTTTTAACAAATTCAATTTTAGATGGCTTTTTACCTAATTCTTGCGAATCTGATGACCATTCCACCATATTCATTTGAGCCACTTCTTGTTGTTTAATGTTCATTATTTTATCAATCCATTCATCCACAAACTGGAATTTATCGTTCCTGTATTTCCTTGCCGCTGAGGTACTCCACGTCTATTTCAAAAATTTGCACAGCCTTTCCTGCATGGGCAATTTCCTCATCAACTAACTGTTCGCTAGGATAGTATATCATTGCAAATCGTTTTAACAGAGTTGTTGCTCTTGCACCGGATTCTACGAGGTGGCATCTGCCGAATACCACAACGCTCTGCACAAACGGTGCCCAATCTTCTTCTTTGATGGTTTCATTTCCATATACCGTGAAACATACTTTGTCACAGGCACGCAGTGCATCTACTTTATGACCTACACGTGCTCCATGAAAATAAATTTTCTGCTCATCGTCATCGTAGACATAGTTGATAGGAATTGCATAGGGATATCCGTCATCTCCATTTACGGCAAGAACGCCACGTCGGCTAGACTGCAAAAGAGCCTTTGCCGTGTCAATGCTGATTTCATTTTTCTTTTTACGAATTGTTCTAAACATGATATTGCTCTCCTTCTTACGCTGATACAAATTCCGATTATCTAAACAAAGAATACCATGTTTGTATTAACTTTTCATGAATTTATGGTTTTGTATCGATTTGTTTGGCAAGTACTACAATTCTCTTGTTGTTATCTCTAGTATCGCAAGTTACTAAGGTCATTAATTTATCATTGGAAGTTGCTGTTTCTCCTGTTTTGTACAATCCACGATTGATGGAATCCGAAATAAAGGCATTGAATTCATTGGAAGTATCCCAACCAGATTGTGTGAATTCCAATGAATCATTGAGATTATTTAAGTCTATATTCATAACATCAAAAATCTTGTAAGTTCTTGTACCATTTTCAGTAATGAATTCGAATGTTGGATGTTTAAGATAGTAATTCTCATCAATATAACTCATTAATGGTGTAAAAATAATATTGTTCCATTTAGAAGAATGTCCATAAATCACAACATTTTGTGAGTCAATGTTTCCATCAGCGGATACGAAGGGAATACCTGCATTGGCATATTGTTTTTCAATATTCCTTCGCACATAAAAATCATTATCGGGTGCCTGTACAATTGGTTCATAAATCACTCGATCATCAAATACTAGAATTCCGACAATATCTTTATTAGTTTGTTTCAATAAAGACAAAGAAAGCTCCTTTTCAGAAGCTTCCTTGTCACTTGTATTGTTTTTAGCTGGTTTGGTTTCTACATAGTAGTCTGCATAATCATAAGATTTTTTTGTTCCAAACTGACTATAGAGAATTCCACCCAGTGCTGAAATGGCTGTAATCGCAAGGACTGCAGCTTTTATTTTCTTATGTTTCATACTATTTATACCCCTGTATTTGGAACAACGATACGTTCATTTTCAAAATAGTAAATGACTGTATCTGTTTCTTTATCGGCTTCTACTTTATAAGCTTTTGATTTATCAGCTAACTGATAAGAAGTAGGTGCTTTGATTTCTTTAAATTCATATTCATGACCATAGATGGCATCCGCTAATATGCCTTTTCCATCCTTGATGATATGTTTTGTAACTTTGTCATCCCCAACTTTTCTAGAATAGTAAGTACCATCATCTAAGTCTAAAAGAATTTGTTTATTTTCATCGGTTTTAACGGTTTTAATGACTTTAGAGAATTCTTCATCTTTTGAAATTTCATATTCTTCATCTTTATCATTACCAGTAATCATCAAATTACCAGAACATAGCTTCGTCACAAATTCACCCGTTGTTTTGTCATATACTTCAAAAATTGCACCATTTAAGAAATGATCATGATGTTCTTTATCTACTTTATTGACTTCCAATTCTAAACGACGTTTTTCATTGTAAAGATCCATAGATACAGTCACAGCTGGTTTTGTTGTATCTTCATCATAGCTGAATGTAAAATCATGATTTTCTTCATCCAACTTGTAGGCAACATTTGTTTCCAGTTCTTTAACATAGTATTCACCAACAGGAAGATCCAACTGTTCGTTATTTTTTCCATTTTCATCCAATGTTAAAATACCAACTAATCCATCACTTGGAATTAGAACTTCATCATCTAAAGTAATGTCATTTTTAGAATAGACTCCAAATACAACATCTTTATAGGCATCTTTATCATCTTCTTCAAAAGTCTTGTTGATATCTAAATTCAACTTTTGTCTTTCATTGACATAAGCCTGTTTGATTTCAACAACATCAATCATCTGACCAGCATATTCAATATCAAAATCATAACTGTTTGAATCGAGTACATAACCTGTCTGAGTAGCTGTTTCCTTGATTGTATATTTACCCAACTGTAGTAAAGAAGAAGTAGTAATACCATCACCTGTAGTAAATGTATCTACAACATCACCTTTATTAAACCAGACTGTTCCTTCAGAAGTCACAATATCTTCACGAGCTGTAATTTCATACGTAACACCAGAAAGATATTGTTCTTTGTATTCCGGTGTATATAAAGTGCCATAGTCTGTTTTTTCTTCTTTAACACCACTTAACATTTCACCAGACTTTTCCACATAGACCTGACCCTTTTGTGTTTTGTTGTCAAAGTTCATGAAGATTTCTGTAGAAGAACCATCTACATTGACTGGGATTTCTGTATCTTTTAAAACATAGCCATAAGGTGCTTTGATTTCTACTAATTTGTATTCACCAAATTTAAGTGGAGAAGGTAAATGTACAGAACCATCTTCATCCGTTTTAAATACATCGGTTGTATGTTTCTTTGGATAGGTTACTTCCTGTGTGACAAAATTACCATCGGCGTCTTTGATCTTGAATTCAACACCGGCAGCAGGAATACGTTTACCTGTTTCAGAATCCGTCTTGTAGATGGTTAATTCCGCTTTGATTGTATCGTTATAGATGTTATAGAAGTAAGTTTTATTGTTTTGATCAATTTTCACTTCAAATGGCTTTAAGGTATCGTAACCAGTAGAAGCTTGTTCTTTTACGACATACGTTCCATAAGGAAGATAATCACTGATAGCTCGTCCATCTTCATCGGTTTCTAGTGTGGATACAACTTTACCTGTAGATTTTAAGATAATATCAAACTTAAATCCTTTACCAGGCTTTTGAATATTAGACTGGAATAATCCGTATTTATCTTTATCAATGCTTTTCGCAATTTCAATACGTCCTTTAATGACTTGATCTTTGATGGTTGTACCAAAGGTAGAAGGAGTGGAATCACCTGAATCTTTTAGGGTAACGGAATTACAAGATTCATTCTTTAAATAGCCTTCAGGTGAAGTCACTTCACAAACATGAAGTGTTGTACCAACTGGATACTTTTTAGATTTTGCTTTCGATCCATTGGTAGTAATTGTTTCAAGAACATTTCCACTTGTATCTTTAATCGCAAATGTTGCTCCATTAAATGTGGCATCACCTTGTGTTTTATTTCCTGTTTCAGAATCCTGTTTTTCCACTTCAATATCAGCATAACGTAATTCAAAATTTAATTTAAAATCAGGAGAAGGGTCACGTCTTGATGCTAACCAGATGACTCTTTGATAACCAGCTGATCCATAGATGACATTGACATCACGTGCACTAAAATTACGTGAGAAAGTAATGGATTTGTCATAGTTTTCAGAAGTAATCGCAACAGTTAAGTTATTTCCATTTACGGATGCATTGATACCATTAGCATTTGTGATGGAATAATTGCCTAAGGTTCCTTTTGTATCCGTTAAAGTAACAGGACTGTTTAATCCCATTTTAACTGTCTGGTTGTTGAAAGAAGGTCTTCCTTGTGGCTGACTTCTTAAACGATTGATTTCAGCCATTTCACCAGAAATATCATAAATGGTTGTTCCATCCAGTTCATAAGGCTGATACCATGTGCCGCTGACTACTTGCCAGATCATACATTGTGTAGCTGTATAGTACTTTTCAGTTTGATGTCCTGGATAGGAATATCCATAATAACTGATTTCCCAGATAGCCTGACGAGTTGGTTCAGATAATTCATCCCATTTTGCAGTATCTTCATGATAATCTAAACCTTCTGTAAATAACTGCATCGGTTCAATACAGAAGACAGTTTTATCATCAACCGTCAAATAGGAAATATAATCAAATCCAAATTGATTGTTGATATGAATCATGGCATAACGGCCACCAATATCTGTCATATCCAGTGTTGCTACACCATTATCCTGTGGTACTAAATCTGGAAATACATCTTTGATATTTCCCAGTTCCACTATAGAATCTAAATTTTCATCGGTAGTTGGTTCTTCAGCATGTACCGGTAATGTGTTCATCATGGAATTGAGAATCACTAATGCTGTAAGAAAGAATTTACTGCCTTTCTTCAATATGTTTTTCATCTTCATTTTTCCTTTCATTTATTTTGTTGCAACAAAAAAGACGAGAAGATCTCGCCTAACTAAAACAATTCATTTTTTCATTCATCACCACCTTTATTGAATCAAACTTCCATTACTCCAAAGATTTAATCCATAGTAGGCAATACTATGATCATTTCGATATACGGCCTGAACAGAATAATTTGTGATTTCCGTTTCACCAATGTACATCACTTCATTCACGTAATACACACCAGCAGCATCAGCTTCTGCTTGAGACGAATATGTCGCAAAGTAATGATTTTGATCTAGAATCACATCACAAGCTACATCTTGATTGACTCCACCAGGACATGCATAACTTGGCCTTGCAGGTTCTGGTGTTGGAGTGGATTCTACAACATGTTCTGGAACAGGTTTACTTGGCTTTTCAACTGGTTTTATTTCAGGTTCTTTGCTTGTATCTGAACTTGAAGAACTAGTTTTTGAATTATCTTTCTTTGCGGTATTTGTTTGATTGCTTGAAGTTTGTTTTTTACCTTCCGAAGAAACAGAGGATTTGGGTTCTGCTTTTGCAGAAGACTTAGCTTCCGTTTTTACTGAACTCGATTCTTTTGAAGCTGCATCTGTTTTCTGTTCCGTTTCTGAATTCGTTGCATTTCCAACTTCTTCTAACTTTTCTGTCGCTTCATGTTTACTAACCTTGGATTTAGATTCATTTGTGTCTGCTTTTGAATCTTTTGTTTGCTTAGTAACAGTAGAAATAACAGGACTAGAAGCATTGGTTTGTTGATTTGCATAAACACCTGTTCCAACACACAACAAAGAAATACAAATTCCTATTACTGATTTTTTCATACGTTTTAACCTCCAATGATCTGTTTAAAATAGTCTCTTAACTTAAACATACGTAAATATCTTTCTTATTACAAACCTGCAAATATCTATTACTACTAACTAATAACAATCATTTTTTCTTTTTCGGTAGGTAATAAGATTGTTTCGGTAGGTAGGAGGGGTTTTAGGGGAGGCTGCAGTTACACGTCCTGACACAAAGACAAACTGCCCCTCCAACAGCTTGGTTTACAAGCATACATACAAAAAAGACAATCACATTTAGAATTATCGTTCCTGTTCTCGTGCTCGTTTCTTTGCCCAGTTTTCCAGCAAGCGAATCATCAAATCTTTCTTCTTGCCTGGTGTAAAGTCCTTCGGGAAATATTGATCAATCTCTCTCATTTGAAATGATAGCTTTTCTCTTTGGTTTGGCTTTTCTTCGGATAAAGTATCATCAATGAATTCAGTAGTCAGTTCACCATCATAAGACAGTCTTTTGAATTCCTGACATTGTGCTAAAGATGGTGTTCTTTGATTTTCAACAATCGCATTGGCTAAATCATACTGTTCAGATTCCGTTAAATACGAAAGTTCAACAGCCGGATTAAATGCAATCTTGATTTCATTTTCATGACGGCCATCCACCATTTTCTGTAGTGGTTCAACAAGGTAGGTTAAGCGAATAAATCTTTTGACTTGATTTTTACTTTCACCTAATTGATCAGCTAATATTTCGACTGATTTCTTATTAACTGACTTGTGCCCAAGTTGGGCACAAGTTGTATTTTTGCAGTATTCGATAGAAATATTATCGAAATTGTCATCTACAACTTTACCTTGGTGTTTCATGGCTTCCAGTCGCATTTTATAGGCATAACCGCGTTCACTTGGATAAATGTTTTCACGTTGAATATTACTGTCAACCATTAAGATCGTTGCCTGATCATCATCCAGGTTTCGAATAATGACATTCATTTCTTTTCTTCCTAGCTGTGACAGGGCAAATTTCCGCCTGTGACCAGAAATCATTTCATACGTGCCATCTTCTTTTGGTCGTACAAGTGCAGGCATCAGCATATCATTTTCTTTGATGGAATCAATAAGTTTAGCCATATCTTCATCCATCGTGACATGGAATGGATGCCCTTTAAAATCTGTAATTTTATCTATTGGGATTGTGGTAACCTTTTCTGCGCTGGCATCTTGTCTTTCTTCTTCTGTAGAAAACAAAGAGTCATAAGTTGGCAATCCCAAATCTAGTTTTGGCAATGTTGCCACCTCCTTTAAAATAGGGTGAGTTGAATACAATTGCTTAATTTATGGTTATTCCAGTCATTTATTGCAAGTTCTTCATTTACTTCTGTTTGTGTCCTGACAGAACACAAAGTACAGCTTACATACTGGCCATAACAACCATTGATTTTCTTGTTGTCCCAGTCAATACGAAGTCTCGCAATAGAGTGACAATATGGACATCGTTTCAATCGTATTCTAGTCATTTAAGAGTGTAAAAGATTCCACAGCAACAATCGTAGAATAGGTCTTTTTACCATCTTTTTCATAAGAGCTTATACGAAGATATCCATTGATTTCATAGGCTGTATCTTTATCATTGTGTTTACAAAGTGCATTGGCAACTTCACCAAAGGCAATACAGTTAATAAAATCAGTAAATGGCTTATTGTCTCTTGTACAAGCTAGTGTAAATCGGACAAAAGAATTACCTTTACTATTTTTAGATAGTTCAATATCTCTTGTCAGTGTTCCAATTAATTGGACTGAATTGTTTTTCATGTTCTTCTCCTAACGACAGTCTCTGTCTTTATGTTTTACTTTTTGATCTGTAATGATTTCCTTGGTTAGATTGTCATAGGCCTTGGCAACTTTTGAATCTTTTGCGTAGGCATAGATACTGACTCCAGCTATGGTTGCTTCACTGGCTTTTGTAGCTTTAGGGATGATCGTATCAAAGACTCTTAATTTTTTACCAAAGCTCTCTTGAATGGTTTCAATCGTACTTTTGGCTACTGTAGTATTCATATCGACAAGCGTCATGACAATACCCGCTACTTTCAAATTGGTGTTGATCTTACGCTGCACTTTACTTACAGTCTGAAGCAATTGAGTCATTCCTTTTGCAGGAAGAAACTGTGCCTGTACTGGAATCAGTACTTCATCCGCTGCAGATAGTGCATTAATGGTAAGCATCCCTAAAGAAGGTGGACAATCAATCAAAATAAAATCATAGTCATCACGTAGTGGCTCAATACAGCTGTTTAATGTCTGTTCACGATTGATGACACTGACTAAGCGAATATCCATATCTGCAAGTTCAATGTTTGCAGGGATCACATCTACATCTTCTTTATGTTTTAAAATCAAAGAAGAAAAATTGATTTCCTTATCATTAATATAAGCATCTAGTAGATTTGAAACACTGCAATCTAAAGCATCATTGGATTTCCAACCAAGGGAAGTGGTTAAATCTCCCTGAGGATCAAAATCAACAATCAGGACTTTGTAGCCGTAGCGTTCAAGACCAATCGCAACATTCGCGGTCGTAGTAGTTTTACCAACACCACCTTTTTGATTGGTGACGGCTATTACTTTACATTTACGCATAAAAAAACTCCTTTCTACATATCCAGTGGTTAACTGGTATGTAAAAAGGAGAACACGATTTTATTTAGAATAGTATTTTTGATTTTTACTTTTAGGCTTGTCTGGAATTGTTAGTGTTAGTTTTCCTGCATCAACTAAGGGTTGGATGTATTCTTTTGTAACAAAAGCGATTGTTTGTATGCCCAAATGTTCAGCAATTTCTTTTCTTGACTTTGGTGTTTTACAAAAAGAAATTAAATCATTATTTTCATCAGTACCCTTAGTTTCAGCTTTTTGCTTGTTGTATAACGTAACAACGAACTCATTTCTTTTATTTTCAAATACAGGGTCAGGCAATCCATACTCTTTCATTTCTCTACGAATTGTTGGGATTCCGGAATATCTGTTTTCTGTTTTCAATAAGAATTCAGACATCGTTGCAAGTGTAGGATTTCTAAGATCCGGTCTAGCTTTTCCTAGATCATTTACGGTCATTCTTCCATATAGACTTCCAGGACTGTGAATTTCTAAACGGTCGGTGAAGAAACAAATTTGAATGGGCGTCCCCTCTGTATAAATACTATAATCGCGATGAATTAAAGCATTTAGAATCGTTTCTCTTATGGCATTAATTGGATATTCCACTCGATCTTCTCTTTTACCGCTATTTGGATTAATGATGGTTTGAATTTTCATGTTTCTTTTGCAAAAGGCTATAGCTTCATCTAGCATTTCGGATAAAGTGCCTTCAATCCTTTTGTTATCTAAGAAACGAATTCCGTCCTCTGTAATATCACCAATTGACTTACCAGGAACAACAATTGCAGTAATAGCTAATTGGGGAAGTAATCCTTGTGGATAAATTCCAAAATTTAAAACAGAAGCCAATGTAGGAATGGTATTGCGTGTGATGGATAACAATTCATAGATTTGATCTTCAGATAATTTTGAAAAACCAGGACGATTTATCTTCATTTGTAGAATGAAATTATTAATATCAGTTTCTCTTAATAAAGACAAAGTAGCACGTTCAATTGGTCTTTCATCGTCATGAACATGGGCTTTAAAAGATTCAAAATTATAAATTTCATAGTCTGTCATTGGCAAATCTGCATCACCAACACGGACATAAGATCCTTTTACTTTTCCTGCTCCTGCATAATAACAAGGACGATTTGTTATATCGACAGCAGGAATTTCTGCACTGCAGATATTAGCTCCTTCATATTCGGTAATGGTGAAAATAGCGCGAACCTGAGGAACCATTTGATTACATTGTTCCGTTACTTTCTTCTGAAGATCTTGTAAATCGTATACACCTACAGGTTTAAAATCTTGTGCTTCATCAAGTCCAAATACAATTATTCCACCACCATCTTGATTGGAAAAGCTTGAAAGAGTGTCATATAAGCGCTTTGGTGTTCCACCATGAGCAGCTTTTACCTCAACTGTTTGAGATTCAGCTTTTGTTTTAATAATTTGTTTAATTAAATCATCTAATTCAACACTTAACATATTTTCTCCTTTCTACTTTACTGAGTTAATTAAATTATAACGAAAAACTTAACTAAATTCAATTAAATCAACAATTCATTTCATTAAAATTGAAATAAGTGAAGTAATCTACTGAAAATGATGCTTACTTCACTTATTTTTTGATGACTTATATTTTTAAGAAATTCATTACTAGTTTGACCATTGTTTCTTTTTCTTCAGGTCTGGATTCTGCAATCATTAAAGTAATGGCTACAAGTGCACTGTCTGAAATAATCTGCTTTCCATCGATAATGAGATGTTTGTTCTTGTTTAAGAATTCAAGGAATATAGAAGCACCTATTCGTTTACAACCATCAACGAATGGATGGTCTTTTATTAAGAAGTAAAGAAGGTTTGCAGCCTTTTCTTCGATACTTGGATACAATTCGGTTCCAAAAACATTTTGGTAGATAGCTGCCAAGATTCCGTTGAGTTTTCCTTCCTCTTTTTCAACACCAAATACATCTGAAAAGTTGCCATATTTCATAGAATCAATCAATTCACGACATTCTTTATAGGTTAAGTGATAAATAGAAGCTATGCCATCTGGTTTAGGAATGGTTCCATGATCATAATCATCTAGAAGCGTTAATGCATTAGAATAAGCTTCAACAACACTTAATACTTCTTTCTCTTCAATATTAAGAGTTGAAGCGAGCATTCTGGATTGAATTGCGATTGTTTTGTTTAACACATCTAAGCGTTTTTGATTTACTGCATAACCTTTGATCATATAATCTTTTAAAATTGAAGTTGCCCATCGCCTAAATGAAGTTGCTTTTTTAGAATTTACACGATATCCAACTGCAATAATTGCATCTAAATTATAAAAATCCACTTTACGGGTTATTTTACGATTTCCTTCAATTTGAACTTGTTCCATTTTGGAACAAGTTGCTTCTTTGAATAATTCTTCGTCATTGTATATGTTTTTTAGATGCCTAGTTATCGCTTGTGACTTAACGTCAAATAGTTCAGCCATTTGTTTTTGAGTTAGCCATACAGTTTCTTCATTTGGAGAAATCGTTACATCAATCTGTAAATCACCATTTACAAACTTAATTATTTCATTGTTCATATGTTCACCATCATTATGCTGGAAGCATATCCCTTTAATGAAAATATATCATGCGGATACATTGAATACAAACTTGCAAACATGAATTCCATCATAATAAAAAATCCTTTCTACATATCCAGCGTTTGACTGGTATGTAAAAAGGAGTGAATGAAAAAGATAGTTAATTTTGTGATGAAAGGGCAGGGGATAAGGCCTTTGTGAAAACAGATATGAAAAAATTTTTTTATTTGGATTCTAAAAGCGGCTTTTTTAGGCATTTGTACCTGTAAATAACGGCCAAAAACGGGTACTTTTCGAATATTTAAGAATTTCCATAGACGAGTTTGAATAATTCAATAAACATCAAAAGTCCTTTATATAAGGACTTTTTTATATGCTGCTTTTGACCGTGAGTACAAAATGAGTACACAATTTATTGGATGAATTATCGGGAACCGATAATTCATATGACTGTATAAGCAAAAAAGCACCAAAATTAGAGCAAAATAATAAAGCAGATTCACATGTACTATTAGGGACAGTTGATCTGCTTTTATTTATTGTTAATTTTGTTTATCGTATGTAATCCAATCTGAATCCCAGGTGTTTTTATAAGCATTGAATTTTCTCTTGCTTAAATGCCCGTCTACATCTTTATATTTCCATCGAGTCATGTTTTTTACATTGTCTAAAGCATGATCAGGTATATATAGAGAATTTTTTTCTCTTAAGTCAGTTTCTTTTTTTAAAAGTGAATAATTTTTTATTGGAGATATAAAACTTTCTCCATCCGTATTTACGACTAATTGTTTTTCTCCTCCGTTTACCAATATGTATGCATTAGATTTTGATATTTCATATGTGCCTTTTGTTAGATTTGATTCTGTGTAGTAAGGTGTCAAAATCAAAAAGTTAAGAAAAATCATTATAATTAGCATAGGAAATACGAAAATAGTCGGACTAGTCTTTTTATTAAGAATAGCGTTTATGCGGTAATTCAGATTTGATTTTCTATTGAATGATAAGTTTGAACTTAAAACAGTTGTAGAAGATTTGATTGCTTGTTTTTGCGTTTTAATCAGAAAATTCAGGTAATCTAGTTTTTGGTGTTCTTCAAGATTTTCAATAGTTTTGTTGTCAGCGTGAAGTTCAAGATAAAGATCCAACTGCTTGTTAAAAATATATATTGGAATAAACCACCAAAATAGGATTTTAAATACATTTACAATGAACTTGATGAAATTATCTTTGTGTAAAATATGTGTTATTTCATGTTTAAGTGCATAATCAATTTCTTCGTTGTTCAGATTTTCAGGTATTAAAATGATTCCTTGTAATCCTATAACAATCGGTGTATTGATGTAGGATGTTTGATAAATTTCATAATCAGGATTTACTATACGATTACCTTTTTTTCTTATCTCGCGAATGATGTAATTACATTCTCTGATTTGTTTCATTAGTTCTGTAAATTGGTAGATGCTTCCAATTATAGCAACAGAAAGTAGAAAATGGTACATGTAAATCTGATTGAATAGTTTATATTGAAGAATATCGATTAGTGGATTCATAATCTTATCTAAAGGGATAAGAATTGATAACTTGGTTTCAAATGGAAAACATAGTTTTATGAATATGATCAACAAAAATAATCTGAAGAATACTTGATTCATGTTCCATTGTTTATGAATACAAAAATCAAAAATAAATATCATACAACTTGTCAAAATTAATGTGGATAGTAATGTTGACAAAATAAATGTCATATAATTCACCTAATTTCTTTTTTTCGTTTGTCAATTAGCTTTTGAAGTTTATTTAAAGAATCTAAATCATCTTCTTCATCAACTAATCCGCATAGTAGTTTAAAACGATTTGAATCGCTAATAAAAGCAGATATATATTGAGTTTGAGAAACTAAAGGCTTATATGTTCGAGTTAGAGACTTTTTGTTGAAAACAACGTCATCTACTTCTATAAATTTACATTTTAATAAGTTACGCAAAACTTGCTGAACGGTATTGATATTTAAGTCGGGTGATGTATCTTTGATTTCACTAGCTGATAATGCGGAATCGGCATTCCATAAAATATCCATTATAGTTCTTTCTTTTTTTGTTAGTTGTTCCATGAGTTATTCCTTCTTTCGTTTATATTTTAACATATACAAAAAATAAATAAAACACTTGTAAAAAAATAATAGCGTGGTATATTTTTAATAGGAAAACGTTTTCTAACACATTGAGATAATATGAAGTGACCTCCTATTGTCAATACGTGGATTACGACTCATAATTGG
>OIDX01000275.1_pt1 | contig 14792 bp, 9 predicted proteins | sample 1581671 | NCBI WGS metagenome assembly OIDX01 (sample SAMEA3882534, study PRJEB24775) | human gut metagenome | biome: human-associated habitat; feature: intestine environment; material: feces | place: Netherlands | collected 2009/2010 | reverse complement strand
TTGCAGTCCCAGTCTCAGCTCAAGACCATCTACAAGGATGCGGCGGACACCATCACGGGCAACTGTGACTGCACACTTTTCCTCGGCGGCAAGGAGAAATCCACGCTCAAGGAAATCAGCGAGGTGCTGGGCAAGGAGACAATCGACCTTTACAACACCTCAGAAACCCGTTCCAACAACAACTCCTATGGCTTGAACTATCAGAAGACCGGCAAGGAACTGATGTCTCAGGATGAGATCGCCGTCATGGACGGAGCAAAGTGCATTTTGCAGCTTCGAGGCGTGAGACCTTTTCTCAGTAACAAATACGACATTACGAAGCATCCAAAGTACCGGCAGCTCTCCGACTACGATAAGCGGAACGCCTTTGACATCGAGAAGTACCGGCAGCACAAGCTGGTAGTCAAGCCCGATGACACATTCGACCTCTATGATATGGGCGAGGTCGAAGCGGATTAAAGCCCCGTCGCTGCACTGCGCAGTGGGTAAAGCCTGATGGCTCATCCCAAAGCAGAACAGCGACGGGGCTTCTTTTTTGTTATGAAAACCTTCCCCCAGAAGGGCGCAACGACCCAGCCCGCCCAGAGGGCAGACTAAAGGACAGTATAAGTTGTTGGTTCAGGCGGAACCGGGCAGGGCATCAGGTTCCCAGCCCAGTGCTTTCAGGCGTTTCAGGTAACCATGTATTTTTCTGTCCCTATTAAAAGAATCGTAATAGTCAGAGCCCAAATCACGAAATGGCACGTTGTTTCTAAGCATGTGGTATATGGCGATTAACATGGAATGAGCGACTGCAAGTGTAGCACGGTTCTTGCCTCGCCTTGCTGCGATCCGCTGGTATTGCGCCGAGAAATAAGACCCTTTTACAGAACGTGCAGATTTTGCGCATTGGGTCAAAATCGTCTTGAGCGGCTTGTTTCCTTTTGTCGTTTTTCCGTGCTTTCGCCGTCCCGCGCTCTGGCAGTTGCCAGGACAAACCCCAGCCCAGGAACAAAGATGGGCAGCACTGGGAAATCTGCTCATATCCAGACCAATTTCCGCCAGAATCACCTCGGCGCTGCGCCGGGCGATGCCAGGAATATCGCAAAGAGCAGTAATTGCCGCTTCATATTCATCCATGTAATCCTGAACTAGTTTGTCCAAGTCGGCAATACGTCTATTCAAATCGTCGATATGGTCTATGACCTGTGCCAGCAGCTTTCTTTGAAGCGGTGTAGTGATTCCCTCAATGGCCGTCACAAGTTGTCCCAGCTTGGAGCGCATCCGCCCGTGGATCATCTTGGATATTTCCTCCTCACTGGTTGGGACATCATCTTCAATGATCTTTTCCAACAGCTTTCTGGCACTCTTTCCGTTGATGTCTTTGACCACAGAGTCCAATTTGATGTTGGCGCCTTCCAGAATCTTTTGTAGACGGTTGGTTTCTCTGCACCGTTCCTCTGTCAGGCTTTTTCGGTAACGGGTAATTTCACGTAGCTCCCGCTGTTCCCGGCTGGGGATATAACTTGCTTTCAGCAGTCCGTGGCGGAGCAGATCCGCGATCCATTCTGCGTCTTTCACATCTGTCTTACGTCCGGGCAGTGCTTTCATGTGCGCCGCATTGACAACTATGGCATCCAAATCCATCAGCTCAAACAGGTTATACAGTGGTTTCCAAAATACGCCCGTGCTTTCCATGGCAATTATTTCACAGCCTGATTCTGTGAGCCAGGTTGCCAAAGACTTGATTTCGCTGGTCGTTGTGCCGAATTCACGCAGGCTCTGCTCTCCGCCCTGATTCAAACAGGCCACGATGATCTTCTTATGCACATCAATCCCACAACAACACCGATAGACAACTTCCATAGCCCTACACTCCCACAAAAGTTGTCACGGCGCGCTCTCCTAAAAGCGATTATTTTGCTATACGTCCTTTACTGCCGTTTGGCTGGGACAATTTGTGGTTCAACAGGAGAGCAAAACCAGTTTTATGCGCGCGCTCATAGCGGCAAAAAAAGCCGATCTTGTGCCGTGCATCTATATTTTACCATGCTGTCCTGCCTGCTGCACCTGGTTTTCATTCATCGTGGTGCAAGCATGTAATGCGGCATGAAGTTTTATGCCCATTTTCAAAAATACACACTCAGCTTTCATCGATTCAAGGAGGAAAATCTATGGCTTTCATCAATCAGGCTGTCACGGTTCTTCAGACGCTCGTTATCGCCCTCGGCGCAGGTCTTGCGGTGTGGGGTGTTGTCAACCTCATGGAAGGCTACGGCGGCGATAACCCCTCTGCCAAGAGCCAGGGCGTGAAGCAGCTGGTCGCGGGCGGCGGCGTTGCCCTGATCGGCGTGACCCTTGTCCCGCTGCTGTCCGGGCTGCTGGGCTAAGTCCTGCATCGCTGCCCACAATTTTCCGAACAACGAACACTTAAAATCCTACTCCGCGCTCTCCCGCTCACATGGGAGGGCGCGGGAAAGGAGGTATCTTTGCTTGATTAGTGAGATCATCGAAAAATGGATAAAAGGCATTTTGATAGATGGCATCACGGGCAACCTCTCCGGCCTGTTCGATAACGTGAACGCCAAGGTGGGCGAAATCGCTTCGGATGTCGGCTCTACCCCGCAGGCGTGGAACAGCGGCATTTTCAATATGCTGCGTAGTCTTTCCGAAACGGTGGTGCTGCCCATTGCAGCGGCTATCCTTGCCCTTGTGATGTGCCATGAGCTTATCCAGATGATTACCGAAAAGAACAATATGCACGACTTCGATACTTCCATGTTCTTCCGCTGGATTTTCAAGTCTGCCTTTGCCATCCTCATAGTCAGCAACACATGGAATATCGTTATGGGTGTGTTCGATGCCACCCAGAGCGTTGTCAACCAAAGTTCCGGCGTTATCATCGGTGAAACATCCATCCACTTTGACCGCCTGATACCCGGACTGGAATTTCAGCTGGAAAGCATGACCATTGGCAGTCTGCTCAGCCTGTGGTTCCAGACCCTTGTGGTGGGCCTGACCATGAACATCCTGTCCATCTGCATCTTCCTTGTGACCTACGGCCGCATGATTGAGATTTACGTTGTGACCGCACTGGGGCCTATCCCGCTGGCGACCATGGGCAGCAGCGAGTGGCGCAGCACCGGGCAGAACTACTTGAAGTCTTTGCTGGCACTGGGTTTCCAAGCGTTCCTGATTATGATTGTCGTGGGCATCTACGCGGTGCTGATACGCAATATTTCGGGCGCGACGGACATTGCCGGGGCTATCTGGGGCTGCATGGGCTACACCGTGCTGCTCTGTTTCTGTCTGTTCAAGACCGGCAGCATCAGCAAGTCCGTATTCGGTGCCCATTGAGAAAGGAGCGTTTGAATGGCGTATGTGACCGTTCCCAAAGATTTGACCCATGTAAAATCCAAAGTCTTATTCGGGCTGACCAAGCGGCAGCTGGTCTGCTTCGGCGGTGCGCTTTTAACGGGCGGACCGCTTTATTTTTTGGCCCGGAACTATCTTTCCAACAGTGCAGCGGCCCTGCTGATGATTTTTGCCATGCTGCCGGGGCTGCTGTTCGCTCTGTTCGAGCGGCACGGCCAACCCCTTGAAGTAGTGATTCAGCAAATGATTCAGTGCTGCTTTATTCGTCCCAAGGAAAGGCCCTATCAGACCAACAATGCTTACGCCGCCCTTGTGCGGCAATACCAAATGGAACAGGAGGTAAAGGCCATTGTCCAGAAAAACGATACCCCGCGAAACCGAAAAGCCCAAAAAGCTCACCCGCGCCCAGAAAAAAGAAATTGATGCCGTTCTCCGCAAGTACAAGGGTGACGGCAAGCCCCGCACGGCACAGGCCACCATCCCGTATGAGGCCATCTACCCGGACGGTGTGTGCCGCATTGACCGACGCACGTTCTCCAAGTGCATTGCCTTTGAGGACATCAGCTATCAGCTGGCCCAGCCGGAAACGAGGACCGCCATCTTTGAACACCTGTGCGACCTGTACAACTATGTGGATGCCTCCATCCATGTGCAGCTTTCGTTTCTCAATCGCAAGGTTGACCCGGTGCAGTACGCAAAAAGTTTTGAGATCGCACCGCAGGGGGATGATTTTGACGACATCCGCGCCGAGTACACCGCCATCCTGCAAAAGCAGCTTGCCAGCGGAAACAACGGCATTGTCAAAACCAAGTACCTGACCTTCACCATCGAGGCAGACAATCTAAAAACCGCACGGGCGCGGCTGACCCGCATTAGTCTTGACCTGCTGGGCTATTTCAAGACCATGGGCTGCGTGGCGCACGTCATGGACGGACAGGCGCGTTTGGAGGTGCTGCACGGCATCTTCCACCCGGACGGGGAACCGTTCCGCTTTGACTGGGACTGGCTGGCGCCCTCCGGCCTGTCCACTAAGGATTTTGTGGCCCCGTCCTCCCTCTGCTTCGGCACGGCCAAGACTTTTGGACTGGGCGGCAAATATGGAGCTGTGAGCTTTTTACAAATCCTTGCGCCGGAACTTTCGGATGAAATGCTGGCCGATTTTCTCAAAACGGAAAGCGGCATTCTCGTCAATCTCCATGTGCAGGCCATCGACCAGACCGAGGCCATCAAAACCATCAAGCGGAAGATCACAGACCTTGACGCCATGAAGATTCAGGAGCAGAAAAAGGCTGTCCGTTCCGGGTACGACATGGACATCCTGCCCAGCGACCTTGCCACTTACGGCGAGGACGCCAAAAAGCTGCTGAACAAATTGCAGACCCGGAACGAACGGCTTTTCATGCTGACCTTTCTTGTGCTGAATGTGGCCGACACCAAGCAAAAGCTGGGCAACGATGTGTTCCAAGCCGCAGGTGTGGCACAGAAGTATAACTGCTCGCTTGTCCGGCTGGACTACCAGCAGGAACAGGGCCTTGTGTCCAGCCTGCCGCTGGGCATCAACCAGATAAAGATTCAGCGCAGCCTTACCACCTCCAACGTGGCGGTGTTCGTGCCCTTTGTGACGCAGGAGCTTTTCCAGAGCGGTGCGGCCATGTACTACGGCATCAACGCAAAATCCCACAACATGATCATGCTGGACCGCAAGCAGGCCCGGTGTCCCAACGGCTTGAAGCTGGGCACGCCCGGCAGCGGCAAATCCATGAGCTGCAAGTCTGAAATCGTCAGTGTGTTTTTAACGACTGCTGACGATATTTTTATTTCAGACCCAGAGGCCGAGTATTATCCGCTGGTCAAGCGGCTGCATGGGCAGGTCATTAAACTTTCGCCTACCAGCAAGGACTATGTGAATCCTTTGGACATCAACCTGAATTATTCCGAAGATGACAGCCCGCTGGCCTTGAAGTCGGATTTTGTGCTGTCGTTCTGTGAGCTGGTCATGGGCGGCAAAACAGGTCTGGAAGCGATTGAGCGCACCGTGATAGACCGTGCCGTGAAAGCCATCTACCGCCCCTATCTGGCGAGCCCCTGCCCGGAGAATATGCCCATCCTCTCCGATTTGCACCAAGCCCTGCTCGACCAACACTTGCCGGAAGCGGACCGGGTAGCGCAGGCATTGGACCTGTATGTGTCCGGCTCGCTGAACGTGTTTAACCACAAAACGAATGTGGACATCCACAACCGGCTTGTGGCCTTTGACATCAAAGAGTTAGGAAAACAGTTAAAAAAATTGGGGATGCTCATTATCCAAGACCAGATATGGGGCCGCGTCACCCAGAACCGCAGCCAAGGCCGGGCCACATGGTATTTTGCAGACGAGTTCCACCTTTTGCTGAAAGAGGAACAGACCGCCGCGTACAGTGCCGAGATTTGGAAGCGCTTCCGCAAATGGGGCGGCGTGCCCACAGGTGCCACCCAAAATGTGAAGGACCTTCTTTCTTCCCCGGAGATTGAGAACATTCTGGAAAACAGCGACTTCATCACGCTGCTGAATCAGGCATCCGGCGACCGCAAAATCCTTTCGGAACGGCTGAACCTCTCCGCAGACCAGCAGAAGTACATCGACAATTCGGAACCGGGCGAAGGACTGCTGATTTTTGAAAACGTGGTGCTTCCGTTTTCCAACCCCATCCCGAAAAACACCCAGCTCTATAAAATCATGACCACCCGGCTCAGCGAGGTGGTGGAGCTATGAGCTTAACACATTTCAGCTTGTTTTCCGGCATCGGCGGCATCGACCTTGCCGCAGAAGCAGCGGGCTTCACCTCTGTCTGTCAATGCGAGTGGGCGGCATTTCCCGCCGCTGTGCTGGCAAGCCACTGGCCGGAGGTGCCCCGTTTTCAGGACATCACCACCGTAACAAAGGAGGCTTTCTTTGAAAAAACAGGACTTCGCACCGTCACCCTCATTTCAGGCGGCTTCCCGTGCCAGCCGTTCTCCACCGCAGGTCGGCAGCGCGGCTTCCACGATGAACGCTACCTGTGGCCCGAAATGCTGCGGGTCATCCGGGAATTGCAGCCCCGTTGGGTGCTTGGAGAAAATGTTGCTGGCTTCCTCCGTATGGGGCTCGACAAAACGCTCATTGACTTGGAGCAGGCAGGTTACGATGTTCGGGTTTTCGTATTACCTGCTGCTGCCGTTGGCGCGTGGCACGAACGGAAACGGGTATTCATCATCGGCTCCGCTGCTTCCCACACCCCTTGCCAGCGACACCGGGGATGTGGGCAAGGGGTTGGACATCCAAATCTCTGCGAATGGCAGCTACCGCAAGATGAACAAGGATGGCAAGGCATGGACGGCGCGGCTTTCCCATGTGGTCTACCGCATGACCCCCACCACGCTGGAAAGGCCCTACCTCAACCCGGACTGGGTAGAGTGGCTGATGGGTTTCCCGCGCAAATGGACGGACATTCCCTTTGGGCCGAAGAACCCGCCGACATCCCGCGCCTGACCGAAGAGGTGCCGAACCGCAGCAAGCGGATGAAAACACTGGGCAATGCAGTTTCGCCGCCGCAGGTGTTCCCGATTCTCAAATACATTGCGGACATTGAAACGGGCCGCTGTCCGATGGGAGGTGAAGAACCTTGAAAGAATTGCAGGCAAAAGCCAAAGTCACCCAGACCATGACCCGTGACGGTCTGGTGGTAGAAAATCAGGCTGACGGCACTGTGGAAAATGTTTCCTGCCGGGAAGCGGAACAGGATTATTCCACGGATGCCGAGGGCAAGGCCGAAAAAATTCTGGAACGGGCCGAGGACATCAAGGACGGGCATAAAAATAAAAAGAAAGCGAAAAAGGCAGCAGAAACAGCGGCCACCGCCAAAAGTGAAGATGGTCTGCACCGTTCCGCTGCCCGTTTGGAATTGACCGAGGACGAACGGGCAGACCCGGAGTTGCAGCCGTACATCCACAAGGCGGAAGCAAAGGCCGACAAGCTGGATGCGGCCCGCGCCGCTCTGCCGAAGAAGCGTGTCCCGGTCAAGGAAAAAGTTTACGATGCAGCCAGCGGCAAGGCAAAATCCACCCTGCGGTTTGAGCAGCAGGACAAAGGCCCGCCCAGCCTGAAACCAAACCCGGCCAGCCGCCCGCTGTCGGAAGCATTGCTGTTCGCTCACGGAAAAATCCACGAGGTCGAACACGAAAATGTGGGCGTGGAGGGCGGCCACAAAGGTGAAGAACTGGTGGAGCGTCAGACCGCCAAAGCCATCCGCAGCGGCATCCGGCACCACAAGATGAAGCCCTACAAGGCCGTGGAAAAGGCAGAGCGTCAGCTCATGTCTGCCAATGCAGAATACTTTTACCAGAAATCCTTGCGGGACAATCCGCAAATTGCACAGGCGGCCAGCAACCCCATTTCCCGGATGTGGCAGAAACGGCGTATCAAACAGCAGTATGCCAAAGCTGCACGGCAGGCCGGACAAGCCGCCGCGCAGGGTGCAGCCGCCACCGCAGAGAACGGTTTCCGGGTAACAAAGCTGGCGGCCGAGGGCGGCGAACGGGTAGCCGAATTTGCGGCCCGGAACTGGAAAACCATTCTGATCGTGGCGGTGTTCGGTCTGCTGGCTCTGCTCCTGATAACGGGGTTGCAGTCCTGCACCGTGATGGCGGGCACCGCTGGAACCGGCGTGACGGCATCCTCTTACTTTTCCAAGGACAAGGATATGCTGGGTGCAGAGAAAGCCTACGCCAAGCTGGAACAAAAACTGCAACGGTATCTCGACACCTACGAGGCCACCCACAACTACGATGAATACCATTTTTATCTGGACGAAATCGAGCATGACCCCTATGTGCTGATCTCGATTTTGTCCGCGCTCCATGATGGCGTTTTTACATTGGCCGAGGTGCAGGGCGAACTTGAAATGCTCTTTGAAAAGCAGTACATCCTGACCGAGACCGTGACCATGCAGATACGTTACCGTACAAAAATGATGGTCATTATTGGCCCGTATGGTGTGCCGCAAGTTATCACCTACCAAGAACCGTATGAATACTACATCTGCACGGTCAAGCTGAAGAACAAGGATTTATCCCACCTGCCCGTGGAAGTGCTGACCGAAGAACAACTCAGTGCTTATTCGCTCTATATGCGCACGCTGGGCAACCGGCCGGATTTGTTTGGCAAAGCGCAATACCCCAATGCGTCCACCATCAAGCAGCCCACCTATTACGACATTCCCCCGGAAGCACTAAAGGATGATAGGTTTGCCGCCATGATGGAGGAAGCCACGAAGTACATCGGCTACCCGTATGTGTGGGGCGGCAGTTCGCCCAGCACCAGCTTTGATTGCAGCGGCTACATTTCGTGGGTGCTGAATCACTCCGGCTGGAACGTGGGCCGCCAGACCGCACAGGGCCTTTACAACCTCTGTACTCCTGTTTCGACGGCGCAGGTCAAACCGGGCGACCTTGTGTTTTTCAAGGGAACCTACGATACCCCCGGCGTGAGCCATTGCGGTATCTATGTAGGCAATTCCATCATGCTGCACTGCGGCGACCCTATCTCTTACACAAACCTCAACTCAAAATATTGGCAGGAACATTTTTACAGCTATGGGCGTTTACCGTGACGCCAGAAAGGATTTTGTATGGCAAAAAGACTTTCCCGCATTGAGCGCGATATTGAACGGCTCAAAGAAAAAATCAGCGAATACCAGCAGCAGTTGAAAGAACTGGAAGCTGCAAAGACTGAACAGGAAAACTTGCAGATCATTCAGCTGGTGCGCAGCATGAACATGAAGCCGGACGAGTTTGCGGCCTTCCTGCGCAGCGGTGCGCTGAACGCTGCGCCCACCGTCACCCCGTACCACAAACAGGAGGATGCCGCCGATGAAACCTGACAACTGGAACCGTTTCGCTGCCGGACTGCTGGCTATCCTGCTCTGCCTCTGCTCCTTTTCCATGCCCGCTTTCGCAAGCGGTACTGACCCTGCCCCGGAACCTCTGCCGGAGATTATCGAAGAAGAACCCACCACGGGCGGCATGGAGCCGGAGGGTGTGCCCATCACGCCCAAGGGCAATGCAACACTGGTGGATGACTTTTACGGCGACAAGCAGCTTATCACCGTGACCACCAAGGCCGGGAATTATTTTTACATTCTCATTGACCGTGCCAACGAGGACAAGGAAACGTCCGTTCACTTCCTGAACCAAGTGGACGATGCCGACTTGCTGGCCCTGCTGGATGAAGAACCGCAGGAAACCGAAGTCTGCACCTGCACGGTGAAATGTGAGGCCGGAAACGTCAACGAAAACTGCCCCTTGTGTGAAAAGAGCCTGCGCAACTGCACGGCCCCGGAAGCGGTGAAAACCGACACCGAAACGCCGCAGGAAAAGCCCAAGTCCAACATGGGCAGTCTGATGATCCTGCTGGTGCTGGCTCTGGCGGGCGGCGGCGCGGCACTCTATTATTTCAAGTTTCGCAAGCCCAAGGCCGATACCACCGGGCACGATGATCTGGACGAGTACGATTTTGGCGAGGACGAGGATGCAGACGAGGAACCGGCTGAAATCGAGATTCATTCGGAGAACGGACAGGAGGACGAAACATGAGCGTTCAGCTGGTAATTGCCGAAAAGCCCAGCGTAGCCCGCAGCATTGCCGCCGTGATCGGGGCCACTGAAAAGCAAAACGGCTACTGGCAGGGCGGCGGGTATCTGGTCAGCTGGTGCATCGGGCATCTGGTGTCCTTTGCCGAGGCGGGCCAGTACGATGAAAAATACTGCAAGTGGAAGTATGAAGATTTGCCCATCCTGCCCCAGCCGTGGCAGTTCATTGTCCCGGACGAAAAGAAACAGCAGTTTGAAATCGTCCGCGCCCTGCTCAACCGCTCGGATGTGGACAGTGTGACCGCCGCGACCGACGCAGGCCGGGAGGGAGAACTGATTTTCCGTTTCGTCTACCAAATGGCCGGTTGCACAAAACCTGTGAAGCGGCTCTGGATTTCCAGCATGGAGGATGCCGCCATCCGGGAGGGCTTTGCAAACCTGCGCCCGGATTCGGACTACGATGCGCTATACCAGTCGGCCCTCTGCCGCGCAAAGGCGGATTGGCTGGTGGGCATCAATGCAACACGGCTGTTTTCGGTGCTGTATCACAAAACCCTAACCGTGGGCCGGGTGCAGACCCCGACACTGAAAATGTTGGTGGACCGGGACGCAAAAATCCTGCGCTTCCAGAAAGAAAAGTATTACACGGTCGGCATCCAGTCCGGCAGCCTGAAAGCGGGCAGCGGACGCATTGCTAGCATGGACGAGGCCGACACTTTGAGAAAAGCCTGTGCCGGGGCATCTGCTATCTGTTTTTCTGTCAAGCGGGAGAAAAAGACAGAACAGCCGCCCAAGCTCTATGACCTGACCACCTTGCAGCGGGAAGCAAACCGTCTGTTCGGTTTTACCGCAAAACAGACCCTTGATTACGCCCAGCAGCTTTACGAAAAGAAACTGCTGACCTATCCCCGCACGGACAGCCAATATCTGACCGAGGACATGGGCCAGACGGTACAACATCTTGTGTCTGATCTGCTGGGGCTGCTTCCCTTTGCCCAAGGACTTGCGCTGACTGCGGAAGTGGGCCGGGTACTGAACAGCAAAAAGGTATCGGACCACCACGCCATCCTTCCCACGGTCGAATTTGTAAAGCAGGGTTTCACTGGTCTTGCCGAGAGTGAATGCAAGCTGATGAGCCTTGTCTGCTCCAAACTGCTCTGCGCGATAGCCGCGCCCCATGAGTACGAAACTGTGACTGCTGTGTTCTCCTGCGCCGGGAACGAGTTCACCGCCAAGGGAAAGACTGCGCTTGTCCCCGGTTGGAAAGAGATCGACCAACGGTTCCACTCCACTCTGAAAGCAGACGGTGAAGAAGAAACGGAAGCGATGAACACTCTGCCGGAACTGGTCGAGGGACAGACTTTTTCCGTGACTGCCGATATTTTGGAACACTTCACGTCCCCGCCGAAAGCCTACACCGAAGATACGCTCCTGTCAGCAATGGAGCGGGCCGGGGCCGAGGATATGCCGGAGGAAGCGGAACGCAAGGGGCTGGGTACTCCGGCCACCCGTGCGGCGATTCTGGAAAAGCTGGTGCAAATGGGCTTTGTGCAGCGCAAGGGCAAACAGCTTGTCCCCACCAAGGACGGCATCAATCTGGCGGTGGTTCTGCCGGAAAGCCTGACCTCTCCCGCTCTGACTGCTGAATGGGAAAATCGCCTGACCGAGATTGCCAAAGGCAGCGCAGACCCAGACGAGTTCATGGCTGAAATTGAAACGCAGGTGCGCCAGCTGGTCAAGACCTATTCTTGCATAAGTGCAGATAAGCAAAACCTGTTCCAGTCGAAACGGGTTATTATCGGCAAGTGCCCCCGGTGCAATGAAAACGTCTATGAGGGCAAGAAAAACTTCTACTGCGGGAATCGTAGCTGTCAGTTCGTGATGTGGAAGAATGACCGCTTCTTTGAGCAGCGCAAAAAGGCGTTCACCCCAAAGATCGCCGCCGCTCTGCTCAAAAACGGTAAGGCAAAGGTCAAGGGCCTCTACTCCGAGAAAACAGGCAAAACCTATGATGCAACGGTGCTTCTGGCAGATACGGGAGGCAAGTACGTCAATTACCGGGTAGAGCGCAAAGAGTAAGGCAAAAATACGAGGGCCGGTTATGGTAAGGTGAAGCATTCATTTTGCCATAACCGGCTCTCTCTATCCGTAGGATAGCAAAAAAGGAGTGTGACCAAATGAGCGAATTATTTTCCATCCAGCTGCAAAATCGGCAGCAGCAAGGCAGGGATGGCGTCTGGCTGGACCTGCCCACTACAACCGAACAGGTACAAGCGGCCCTGCGGCAAATCGGCATTTCGTCCGATAATCCGCAGGGCCTTTTCATTTCCGGCTACTTTGCCGAGGAAGAAAAACGCTTTGCAATTCCTTATAACATGGTGCTGGCATCCAATGTGGACGAACTGAACTTTCTGGCATCACGACTGGAAACACTCTCTACCGGGGAACGCGCAGAGCTGAACGCCGCCCTGCAAGCCCCGCAGAGTGAGCTTTTCAGCATCGGGAGAATCACCGACTTTCCCGAAAACGTGGACTACTATGTGCATCTGCCGGATGTGCACGGGCCTGCCCAACTGGGCGACTACTATCTGAACCGTTCCGGCATGGTGGATATGCCGGACGAATGGAAAGGCGGCATCGACACGGCGCAGTTTGGCCGCTATGTGGCCCAGCAGGAGCAGGGCGTGTTTACCGAGTATGGCTACCTTGTCAAAAGCGGGGATGCGTGGCAGAAAGTCCACGAGGGCCAGCCTGTGCCGGAGGAATACCGGGTACTGTCCTTTCCTGCGCCGGAAGTTTTGCGAGATTCGGCCAACATCCCACCGCCTGTTCAGCCTGAAACGGAACCGCAGAAAGTTATTCCCATTATCCTGAACGGCAAGGACAGCGCAGAACGGATGAAAGAAATCACGGACCGGCTGGAAACAGGCATTCAGCAGTTGTTCGACAGCGACCGCTACAAAGCCTACCTCACCACGATGGCGAAATTCCACAATTACAGCTTCAACAACACCTTGCTGATCGCCATGCAGGGCGGGCAGCTGGTGGCGGGCTTCAACAAGTGGAAAGACACGTTCCACCGCACCGTAAAGAAAGGCGAAAAAGGCATCAAAATTCTGGCCCCTGCGCCGTACAAGGTCAAGCAGAAGATGGAAAAGCTAGACGAGCAGGGTAAGCCGATTCTGGACAAGGACGGCAAGCCGCTGACCGAAGAAAAAACGGTACAGATTCCGGCCTTTAAGGTGGTGTCCGTGTTCGATGTCAGCCAGACTGAGGGTGAACCACTGCCGTCCATTGCTGTGGATGAACTGTCCGGCAGCGTGCAGGACTACCAAGATTTTTTCAAGGCATTGGAGCAGGCATCCCCGGTACCCATCGGGTTTGAGGACATCGAGGGCGGGGCGCATGGTTACTTTCATCTTCTCGACAACCGCATTGCCATCCAAGAGGGCATGAGCCAGTTACAGACCATCAAGACGGCTATCCATGAAATTGCCCACGCCAAACTTCACGCCATCGACCCCACCGACCCGGAACAGACCAACCGCCCGGACAGCCGCACCCGCGAGGTGCAGGCCGAAAGCGTAGCTTATGCAGTCTGCCAGCACTACGGGCTGGACACATCCGAGTATTCCTTTGGTTATGTGGCCGGGTGGAGTTCGGGCCGGGAACTGGCCGAGTTGAAAGCCTCTCTGGAAATTATCCGCAATACGGCCCATGAACTGATCTCCGCACTGGACGAACATCTGGCAGAACTGCGCCAGCAGCGGGAAGCAGACCTTTCCGCTGCACAGGAGGCCGCATTTGCATTGGATAACGGCAGTACCCTGTTCATCCAGACCTGTGATTCCGGCTATGACTACACCCTGTATGGCCCGGATAATAAGGCTCTGGACGGCGGCCAACTGGACGCACCCGGTCTGACCCTGCCGGATGCCGGAGAGGAAGCTCTTGCTCTGCTGGGGCAGACAGCTAAAGTGTCAGAAGTTATGCTGGGTGATAAGCTGGCGGTGTTCCAAGAGGCGACAGAAAAAGCAAATGAACTTCCCGAACCTGCTAAAATTCCTGACCCTGCCGCAGAGCCCACAGTCACGATTCTGTGGAGTGAAAGCGACAAGCTGCAGGACGGCGAAATCATGCCGCTGTCCGTGGCAAACCGCGTCTTTGAAGAACTGGACACCGCCCAGCACACGGACCGGGAAAAGGACGGCTACACGGGCGGCTGGTACGACAAGACCGCATTCCGTATTGATTTTACCCTGAACGGCCAGCCCGACAACTACGAGGGACGGCAGGATTTTGGTGACGGAGAGGGCTCTTTGGTTCAACATATCCAGAACTACCACGAATACTACGCCAAGGACGAGAACTGGAAAAATTTTGTTCTGCACAACAAAGGCCCGGAAGCGTGGGAACAGGACAAGGCAGAGCGGGAAATGGTACTGACCGAGTTTATCCCGTACCTCAAACAGCATTGCAATCTTTCGGCTATGGAGCAGACGGCTACCGCCGCTTTGCGAGAGGGACAGAACATTTCGCCGGAACAGGCGGCCTATTACAACGCTGTTGTGGCCTATGTGCAGGACTGCCGCCCGCTGCTCAACCAAGGCCAGTATAACTTGCCGGAACCGCCCAAGCTGGCCGACTTCGACCAGAGCTTGCAGGATTACAAGGCACAGGTGCAGGCCGAGATCGCGCAGGAAGCGGCTGCTGCCGGAATGACCGTAGAGGAATACGCAGCGGCAGGCTTTGAAGCACCGCAGCAGGACAGCTTTTCCATCTACCAGCTGCGCAATGAAGATTCCACCCGCGATTACCGTTTTGAGCCCTACG
>OIDX01000274.1_pt1 | contig 14803 bp, 8 predicted proteins | sample 1581671 | NCBI WGS metagenome assembly OIDX01 (sample SAMEA3882534, study PRJEB24775) | human gut metagenome | biome: human-associated habitat; feature: intestine environment; material: feces | place: Netherlands | collected 2009/2010 | reverse complement strand
CATATTCACAAAACTACGCTTAGCCTGCGTGACAAGTGAATTTCTATCTGCCAGAAATAGAATATTCTTCACCCATCCGGCATTTATCAGTATCTTACAAAGTGCTATCACCGTTCGTGTCTTACCAGAACCTGTAGCCATGACAAGTAATGCTTTTCTTCTGTTCTTCTGATCAAATGCATCGCACACGGCTTTTATTGCCGCTTCCTGGTAATAACGTCCGGCAATTGCCTTATCCACTGTTACATTTCTGAGACTTGTCCTCATGGACCTCAGATTAAACCACTTCTCCAGATCCCTCTTGGAGTAAATGCACGAACACTTTCTCTCTGGATATTGTCCATCAATAATATGTGTCTCAAACCCATTTGTAAGGAAGATAACAGGTCTTCTGCCATACTTTCTCTCAATGCTGTCAGCATACTCCTTCGCCTGATATCTGCCTGCCTCAACTCCGACACATGTCTTCTTCGCCTCTATAATAGCAAGTGGTCTCTGTGTATCATCATAAAGCACATAGTCCACCCGTCCATTTCCTGACCTGCTAGGAACACCATCAACTTCAACTTCATCGATCCAGTCTGATCCCTGTACCCATCCTGCGTCCTCAAGCATAGCATCTATATAGAGTTTCCTTGTCTCGAACTCAGATATATCAAGCGGATGCTGCTTATAACGCTTCCTCTGTACCTGACTGCGTGCAGATAACTTCTCCTTGAGATCTGCATTTTCCTCAGCCAATGTCTTTAGATCTATCTTATGTCTTTCAATCTCTTCCTGATTCTGACGAATCAACTCTTCCTGTTCTTTGAGCTGGCTCTTTGCATTCTCAGCATTCTCCCTAGATTTCTTGGCATTTTCACGTCTGTTCAATATGGCATTTCTATCAAATTCTCTCTGCTCATATCCCCGTACATAACAACATGAAATAAAGTCCATAAATATATGCAGATTTTCCAGGCAAAGCATAGCCTCGTCAAATCCCTGGCGCCTGTTATTGTGAGCCACACTGTTGCCTTTTCTTCGTATATAATCCAATCGTCTCCACAGGTCATTTCCCACATAATCTCTGAAGTCCTCTGAATTCAATAAACTGTGAAGATTATCCTGATACGGCGTTTCAAGTGAAGTCTCAACTGAATAAATCCATTTTATTGCAAACTCCATAGCCCTGCGGCAATTGAGTATACACATATCAGGATCTATAAGAATTATTCTCTCAGCCGATATTGCAACCCCAGCAAATGCGGCAAATCTTGGTTCATCCCTTAAGAAGTCGAAATTATTCATGGTCTTCTACCTCCTCCCCTTTGTCTTGTCGGTATATTATAAATATATTATATAGGTAAGTAATCAATTGTTCCAGTAGTTTGATGAGAGAGAGCAATTTTGATTTGTCGACTTGGTGGACAAAGGCTGCAAATTCAAGTTGCAATTCTTTTGGGGGCACTGGAATTATCAAAGTTTCTAATACCTGTTGATTAAGATTTTGAATATTTGCTCCTCGCCCTGCCATCTTTAATCTAATTGACTCTGCTTTTAACACCCTTAACAAATATGGTACTGTTACTTCATCATCATGTTTTCTATATCTAATACAAAAACCACTAAAAGCAGTTGGCACATCTCCTGGATATACTGCTAAACTTCTACCAACCAGTGCCTTATTACCATTTGAACGTACAAAGACAATATCATCATCCTTCAATAAGTATTCCTCTGAAGGCATCTCATTCAACGACACCATTGGAAGTATCTCTGTATTCTCTATTACAGATAAATTCTTAAAATCACCTACTCCCAAGCAATTAATTTCAACTCCACAATCATCATAATGAAAATTCATTCCATTTTTACAGTTTCCCATATCCAACAGGGGCTTTGTCTTCCATCCTTTTTCGTTCTGAACAGGATCACCAAACATCTCTACAAATCGGGCTTTGATAAGGTTGTCTAAACCTTGTAATTGCGTTTTTCTCCTATCAATAATATCAGACAACTTATCTAAAATTTTAACTATCTCATCCTGCATAGCAACACTTGGATAATTAATCTTTGTCTCTTTTAGCCATTTAAAATGTCTATTATAACCAGTATCTGGAATATTTGCATTTCTTAGTGCATAATACAAATACTTATAATTTGAATTTTTATCTTTACTGCGAAGAATTTTAACACCATCAGCTCCTAGAAAAAACGGCTGATCTACATATTTTATCACACGCGTATGATCACCAAATATAATTACTGGAACATCTTCAAACAACCCTTTTTCTCTGTCAGTATATCCCGCTATTGGGTTCTTACCTTGATCCACTATGATGTGATTTCCCTGTTTTTTATATTCGCTTGTCTGAAGTTTTATACCCTTTTTCGTTTCATCAATGAATAATTCCCCAAATGCTTTCATTACATTTTCCACAAACCCTACTTTATCGTCAAAGCAGTTGCATACCAAACATATGTTTGTTATAATATATTTGGTGCTACCCTATTCGGTAGGCGGTTAGCCTTCGCCACAGGAGTTTATAGCCTGTGTTTACATAGATAAATCCACTTGTGGAAATCTATACGGAGGTTTGTGCTTATGCTTACAACGGAACTTTTTATAGCCATCATCAGCTTATGCATTACATGCTTTGCTCTTGGTTATGCCGTTGGCTCTAAGAGCAATGATAAGAAAACTTGGCGGTTACTTTTTTGTAAGCATAATATCAGGGCTAACCGTCTATCGGTAGCACCTTTTAATATTATATTAGCATCCAACCGCTTTCATGTCAAACATATATTCGATTGTCATTTACTCATACAAATACGAATTTGCTAAAGTCGAGTTTGTTTTCCCCTTTCCTAATATTTTCAATCAATTACTGGTTATCATCAGCCAGCAATTTCTCAAGTTCATCCATTTCCTGACTTATCTGTCTCTCCAAATCTCTTATATTTGCCATTATCTCAGATGTAGGCGGATACTCTACTGGTGTATACTCTACTTCCTTATACTTATTGATGCTGAGGTCGTAAGCATTGTCCACTATCTCTTTCTTTGGCACAAAGAATGACTTGTCCGTTCGCTTTCTGTCATTTTCTTTGTCAAGGTGTGCAAATCTCTCTATTATGTCAGGTATATCGTTATCATTTACCGGTGTTCGCTTATCGTCCAGACTGTATCCGTCTGCCGTCATATCATAGAACCAAACTTTGTCTGTTCCGCCGTGATCTGTCTTTGTAAATATCAGTATCGCAGTTGACACTCCCGCATATGGCTTAAACACTCCTGATGGCATGGATATGACCGCCTGCAGTTTCTGATTTTCCACTATTTCTTTACGGATTGCCTTATGTGCTACAGATGAGCCAAATAGCACTCCATCCGGAACTATACATGCACATCTGCCGCCTACCTGCAATATCCTTATGAACAATGTAAGGAACAGCAATTCTGTCTTCTTTGTCTTGCACATCTTGAGAAGATCTGCTGAAACTGATTCAGCATCCAGACTTCCCTTGAACGGTGGATTTGCAAGAACAAGTGTATATTTATTCTTATCACTATTCTGATCTGATAAGCTGTCTCTATATTCAATACATGGATTATCTATACCATGTGTCATCATATTCATAGCACCTATACGAAGCATCGTTCTATCCATATCATATCCATAGAACATATGATTCATATAGTGATCTCTATTTGCTTTGTTATAAAAGATGTCTTCTTTCTTCTTTTCTCTGAGGTACTCCCCTGACGCAACAAGGAAACCGGATGTTCCACACGCAGGATCACATATCATCTCGTCTGCTGCCGGATCCATCATCTCAACCATCATACGGATGATGTGTCTCGGCGTCCTGAACTGACCGTTTCTTCCAGACTGTGCTATCTTTGAAAGCAAATATTCATATACATCGCCTCTCACGTCAACTGACTGGATTTCATTCATCAATTTATATATCTCATCCAGCGAATCAACAACCTTCGAAAGAAGAATCGGTGTCGGAAGCTTGAATATGGCATCATCCATATATTTTGAATATGCGCTGTTCTTGTCACTATGAAGATTTTTTATAAATGGGAAAACCCATTCCTGCATGACACTGTACATTTTCTCAGCAGGAAAATCCCTGAATACAGACCATTTGAGTTGCTTTCCGTCAATGTTTCTGGCTCCTATCTTCACCTCATCAGCAAATATACTGCTAAACGGAAGCCCTAGCATCTCGCATTCCTTTGCCTTTTTGTTGTCCACATCATCAAGATCATGGATAAACATAAGATATGTTATCTGCTCTATAACCTCAAGTGGATTGACAAGTCCACCCGCGGCAAATATGTCCCATAAACTGTCTATTTTATTCTTCAAATCCCCTGTTATCATTTGCATTCTCCTTTGCACATACAACAAACCAAAATTTGTATGGCTAAATTATACACCACGTAATATCAAAAGCAAACAGATAAAACTCCCCAGGCCAGCCATTTATGAAGGGAAAATATCAGATATGGAACACCATATAAGTGCAAATGAACCATACGACAGTCAGTCATACATAGACGAACTCTCACGGATACCCGATGATTTCGACGACTTCAAATACAGTGCAGGCAGATTGCAGTTCTAATTGGTAATTTTGGTTACCATTATAAAATAGTTTATACGATACAGTTTTATCCAAAAGTCCTAATGCAATTACTCCATTCTCTCCCTGAGCACTTCCTCCTCAGTGTATGTGTGCTTTCCAAGAAGTTTATCTCGTTTTCCGCCAAATGCCTTATTCAACTTACCCAGATTGAATCCAACAAGGAATGCGGCAATAACCGTACCGGCGCCCACGCTTCCAAGACTATGTATGCAGATCAGACATGTTACGACCGACACAGCCACCATAGAACAGTCAAATCCGATCTTTACCTTTGAAAATTCAATGTGTGTGACCTCTGAAACAGCCTGCATAACACCCTCCCCGGCAAGTGGGATGAGATTCGCCGGCAGATAAAAGAATATTCCACCTGCTATGAATATGGTACTCACAAGCATCAAAACAACCCTGACAACTATGTTATCTGTTGATGGCAGAAATGTCGCAAGATAATTGCAGAATGTCGTGAAGTATCCAAATACTACTCCAACCACTATCTGAAGGAGATTTATCGGTTTGAAATTCTTTCGAAGTATAATGATCTGTATAAGCACCAATGCCGCATGGAATATGATCGTTGCCTTTCCCATCTCGATTCCCCATACACATGTCATCGTATATGGTATAGAGCTCACCGGTGACACTCCCAGATTGGATTTGACTGAAAGTGCTATTCCTATAGTCATAATAAACAGTCCAACAAAATACATTGGGATTCTTACCTTCATGTTCTTCATCTCTTACGTTCCTCTTTTCTGTTGTCTTTTTCGCTGCCCTTCATATTGTCGTACACCCTTACAAGAAGTGACTGCAATTCTTCCGTCTCTTCCGCGGTAAATCCCCTCAGTGCCACAGATTCAACTAAGTCAAACTTCTTATTGAGCATCTCCACATACTCTCTGCCCTTATCTGTCAAATACACGTACAGGGATCTTCTGTCCCCTGACTTTGTACTTCTCTGTATATAACCTTTATTCTCCATGCCACTCAACACAGCGGTTATCGATGCCGGCTCTATATGACATCCCGCCGCGATATCCTTCTGACACGCCCCATCATGATCCTTCAGATAGTCCAGCACCTTGGGCTGTCCCATGGTGAGCTCTGTATCCTTTATCTGACTCAGCAATGCCTTCTGCACCATGAAATGATCCGCCATCAGCAGATAATGTATGGATTTTGTATGTTCGTCCATATGGATTCTCCTCTCCAGATAGTTATAATTCTAATTATTAGAATGCTAACGATATTATACACATATTTTTACCCATGTCAAATCGAACTTCGGTCACCTCCATACGCACAAAAAAGATCCGGGATCATATGAACCACCCCGGATCTCCAATTATTCTTTATTTTATTGAGCCTTTATTTCTTTATGACTGCTTTCTTTGACACTCCTCTTTTCAGAAGGATTGTCTTATAACTCTTAAGCTTCTTCAACGGAACCTTGACGGTCATCTTGGCGTATGTCCCTGTAAATGCACCAGATCCAACTGTTTTTCCTGTCATCTGTGTATTCTTTATCACTACTGTCCTGAGCTTCTTACATCCATAGAACGCCTTGGCACCTATAGTCTTGACGTTTTTGCCCAAGGTCACCTTTGTAACCTTTACATTCTTCTTGAACGCCGCTTTTCCTATCGCTGTGACCTTAAATGTCTTGCCACCAAGCTTTATAGTGTCAGGAACCACAACTGTCTTGGTCTTCTTGACAACAGATACGAGAGTTACCGTTCCCTTGCCATTCAGGGATGCATTTGTGATCTTGTACTTGTAATTTCCATTTGCATAGATCTTACCCACAGCCGCAGTTATGTCAAAATACTTTGTCTGTGTTCCACTGTAATTACCGATTCCCATTATCACAACTTTTGCCTTGCCAAAGTCTTTATTTGACGAATATGCAACTCTGTAATTCTTGCCCGCTGTGAGTGTCCGCTTGCCGCAGGTAACCTTCACCGCTGGTGTTATTGCTTTGCCTGTATATACAGCCGACTTTGTGATTGTCACAGAGGCTTTACTTATCGCCTGCTTGTTTATTGCAAATGTAAAAGTCTTTGAGCCCTTATATCTGCCCTGACCTTTGACAACTACCTTTGCTGTACCGGCATTGGTATTGCTGCTATATGAAACTATATAGTCAGTTCCCGCATCAAGTGTTCTTCCACGTGATACAACCTTTACGGCCGGTCTTATCGCTGCGCCTGTATATGTAGTCTTGTACGAAGCATTTCCAGTTGCCGCAAATGTAATATTTGCATCAACGCTTATATCCACAACTATCCATGTCCATACAGCCTTAAATGTTATATCCTCTGATACAGCGCCGTATGCAGAATCAGCATTATAGCTTGTTCCGGCTTCATCCTGCCATGCCAGCGCATATCCAGCCCTCGATGTCTTGTAATCAGTACCATCAGACATGGTGATATTTATTTTCGACAGATCAAGAGTTGATCCCTTGTTTACAGATGACGCATACAACTGGTTGCCATTCTCATCTGTGAACACAACCTTTACCATGGTTACACTGTCGCCCTTGCTGTCTACCGGATCCTTGGAATAAATTGGATCTCCACCTATTGACACATCGCCATCAACAATGATCGTTCCATCATCTGACTTTACGCCAAATGAATTTCCACCGGTTGATCCGGATGCATCCGCCGTAACACTTCCACCAACCAGTTTGATAGAATTGTCTGCTGAGATTACCGACTCCCCATCGCCAAGTCCTGATGACTTTGCATCAACAGAGCCTCCTGTGATCTCCACATCCGATGCCGATATTGCCGAAGATACAGAATCTATGCTGTTGCTTCCACCTGCTATCTTCACAGTTCCCGCAGATTCGATTCCCTTACCATCGGACTTTATCTGTATGTTGTCTATCTCAAGATTTCCATCTGTCTTGATCGCAGACGCACCCGGGGTTGTCGCTGATATCTTGGAAGATGTATCCTTTCCAGATACCTTTACATCCGCTGCGTTACTGTTATCGCTGACGCATGTTATACCATCAGCAATCTTATTTTCTCCGCTTACCTTTATGACAAATGTTTCAGAATTGCCCGGACGAACCGTGATCTTCTTTACAGTAGCATTGTCCACGGTTATTCCACTTGCATTTACGGTATCGACAATTACATCCTCGCCATTGCCTGTGATCGTGTAATCCTTATTCTCGGTAAATGAAACTGATATGATTCCACCAGACTGTGATACCTTTACAGTCGGATTTCCTTCACTGTCAACGAGCGCTCCAACATATCTGCTGTCATTCAGTCTTCCGATATCAATTACGAAAGGATCTGATAAAAGTGTAGTCACCCCAAGTGCCTGGCTGATCTGACCAGCCTTGACATTTGCAGTTTCTTTTACTCGGCTATACACATAATATGTAGTAAATTCCTTAAGCCCGGTAAACTGAGCATCCTTCTGCCATACAAGCTTTGATTCAACCATATTCTTATCGCCTGATATTGCATACTCAATCTCGCCTGCTGCTCCTGACACCTGACCGCTGACGGTCACCGAATCAGATGTTACTGAAGTTTTTGTCAGAGTGACAACGGCGGTATTTTCTCCCTTTGCCACCGTCGCCTTAAGTGTTACGTTCGCTGAGCCATTTGCTGTTGATATAACCAGTGTATCACTGTAGATTCCGGCGCCAAGACCGTTTACCGGTTTTACAACTACTGTTGTTTTATTTCCTGCAGAAATCTGCCCTGCCGGTGATGAAACGATCTGGAATGCCGTTCCATCCTTAAGCTTAGCCTTTACATCTGTAAGGGTTGTCTCCCCGGAGTTTGACAGTTCAATAGCTGCATGATTCGCATTTGAATAGCCATATACGAGGTCTGTCCATGACTTGTCAGCACTGCTACATGACAGCTTTCCAGGAGTGAGCACTTTGACAACACACGCCGCCTTTATTCCCGAGCCATCCTTAGCCGTAGCTGTGATAGTCGCCGTTCCAGCTGCGAGGGCTGTTATCTTGCCATTCTGTACGGATACCTTAGCCTTGTCTGAACTTGACCACACAAGGGATGTATCTTTTGCATCAGCAGGTGTTATCGTTGCCTTGATCTCATCACTGTCGCCCACATTAAGTGTTATGTATGTCTTGTCAAATGAGATTCCCGTAACCTTTACGGCTGGTGTCTCTGACGGAGCCTCTGTGTCTTTCTCAGTCGTTGAACCCGTTGTTGATCCGGTTGAGCCAGTTGAACCAGTTGAGCCCGTCGATCCGGTTGATCCAGTTGAGCCGGTTGAAGGATCCTTCGTGTCGTCCTCAGTTGTCGTGCCTCCACCTGACTCCCCGCTTATCGTCCTGAGCTCTGACGACACCTCGCTCTTTGGAACTACCTTCTGTGCTGCCTTCTCCTCATCTGTTCCGCTGTTCTTTACATACAGATAAAGTCCGGCTGCTGCACCCACAAGGCTTGCATTATAGTCCAGTGCAACCTCGTTCTGGTTATAATCTTCTGAGCTATCTACATAGGATGTACTCGAACCCGCCGGACCGCCAACCAAAGCGCCGACTAGTACATGTGCCTGCTTTGTATATGCATTTCCAGTTACAGAACCCTGATATCCGCTTGAGGCTCTGTGATGAGGGTACTTTGATGAATACTTGTTGTAACCTACAACGAAACACTTTGAACCAGCATTGTTGCCAAGTATGTACTTCATCTGACCATTTGCCCATGATGAATAATCAGTCTTTCCATATATCGTGTCATACATGAGACCTGTCATCTGATGAGCGGTGTTATATCTCGCCGATCCCCAGCTATCTATCAGACAGAAGTTGTTATCTCCTGACTGTGTCTTGCTCGCTATAAGTCCTGACTGGTTCTCTACAAACACACTCTTCTTTGATGAGTTAGGACTGTAAAGCAGAGCCGCCTGAGCCACATTGTTCCAGCAAAGAGCCCAGTTAGGATTTGTTCTGCCACCATATACATTATTGTATTTTGTTGCATATGCTGATTTACCTGTAGCCTTGTACAGAAGAGCCGCCGCAAGGGCATAGTCATCTTCCCATGAATCTGAGTTATAGAAACCTGATGCCGGACCCGAGCTGTTCTTCTTAGCCCTAGTATCCGCATATGTGAAAAGCTTCTCCGCATAGGAAAGCGCTTTCTTATCCTTGTAATTTATATAATATGCCGCAAGTGCCGCCGCTGTCTCTGAAACGATATCTGTACACGTATCCGAATCAGATGTGAATGTTGCCTGTCCACTTCTTGATGACTGCTTTTCCGGAGCTCCCCAGTATCCATGATCGACATTTCCATCACCGACCTGATAACAGAAAGCCTGAACCGAGCCATCACTTCCAAGGACTGTGCATCTCTCGAAATAAGCAACGAATCTGTCCATGATCCTCTTATAGTGTGCCTCTGTAGCAGTATCCGCAAATGCCTCGGCAAACTCCATGTGCGCAAGTCCTAGAACTGTAGCCGAATATGCCTGTGGCAAACCAAACTTGGCATGATCTCCCGCATCATGGTATCCACCGCTGACATCCACAGTCTTTCCATTATATGTTGTTTTTGCATCCTCAGTATGGCAGTTTGATCTCCAAGAAAACTCACTCTTTGCAGATACATCACTTCCGCACATATTCGCATCATAAAGATACAGTGACTCCTGAAGAAGCTTCGCATAGTTGTACTCAACATCCGTATTGATCTCACCTGTATTGTCCCCGGCTCCGCCAGATGATGATGAAAGTGAACCGATAAATGAGTCAAATGCACCTGACTGTGAGCTGTAGTACACCTTGACACCTGTTATAGACACACCGTTTGCCGTACCTGTGTAGCCAAGCTTTGAATAGCTCACGCTCGAACCTGCATTTACTGCACCTGACTTCTTGGATGTGTTTGGATATATGTACAGCTTTCCATCACTGAATACACCCTTGAGGGCTGACCAGCTGCTGTAATCCTTAACTGCAGTTACAGAGCCACTCACATCAGCCACCGCTATCCAGTCTGCTATGTATGAATTGCTCTTGTTATTTATCGTTATCTCTGTCTCGTAGTAGCCGTCTCCCTTGGCTGTTCCATCTCCATCAGCAAGACTTGCGGTTACGCTTGAACTTGTGTTTCCAATTGAATCAAGGTCCGCACTGCCTGATCCGCCTGACTCCCCTGATGAACCACCAGAGGTGCTCTTTGTTCCTGAGAGAACCGCTGACACGATCCTGAATTTGATCGTGCTGTTTTCCTGAAGATTGGCAACCTGTATTCCAAATGCCACCTTCTCCGTGCTTGTTGTGCTGATAGATGACAGATCAAGTACGGTCTCAAACTGACCGGTCTTGGACAGATCGATCCACTTGTCATTATTTGACCATGAAGATCCATATGACGCAAATGGCATAACTCCCGCATTCTGTCCACTTGCAGCGGTAAATGTGTCAACCGCATATGTGATCTTGAGCGTCTTATATCCCGCATCCGCAATAGCCTTCATGGATGCCAGATCTGATGAAGGCGAAAATCTGATCTCCGCCTTTCCATAATCACTCCACTCATCTGTTGCCGCAGTCACCGTCTTCCAGCCGGTGTCCGGTTTCAGATCCTTTGTGATGCTCTCCGCCTTAGCTGTGATCTCCGGCCAGGTTATACTGCCGATGATCATGCATAAGGTGAGAACATATGCCAGGATCCTGCTCGCTGCTTTCTTTCTCATTTTACTTTTCCTCCTTGTACTTCCTTTTTCCTCCTAAAAAATACCCTATTATTAAAAATATAGCACAGAAAACATCTTCATGCGACCCAATAATCCGTCATTATTTATGCGCATAATTACCAATGTTTTCTGTGCTATTTTACCAATACTTTATTAGCAAGTATTCTTTTTGAAGTTTCTATGTCATTTGCCATCTGGGCCTTGAGCTCATCCAGGCTTCCAAATTTCTTCTCACCTCGGATCTGCTCGATAAGCTCCACCTTGATGACCTGTCCATATATGTTCCTGTCAAAGTCGAAGATATTCGTCTCTATGGTGATATTTCCCTTGTCGTTGACTGTAGGATTGTCTCCTATGTTGGTGATTCCCATATAGACTCTGAAAGGATCCTCATGTCCCGTATGCTTCCCCCGGATTATCCTGATCCTTGAAGCATACACACCAGCCGGCGGGTACAGCTTGCGCTCCTCCGGCAACATATTCGCAGTCGGTATTCCTATTGTCCTTCCAAGCTGTTTACCGGACACCACTTCACCTGTCATACTGTACGGTCTGCCGAGCATCGGAATGACCGACCTCACATCTCCCTCAGAAATATTCTTCCTGATGACAGTTGAGCTGACCACCTCGTCATCCTGTTCCAGCTTGTCTATGACTATGACCTTATATCCATACTCGTCCGCATAGCTTCTGAGGGTATCCACATCACCCTTTCTGTCTCTGCCGAATCTGTAATCGCTTCCAACCACGACATATCCGGCCCGCATCATGTCCACCAGAACATCTCTGATGAACGTCTTCGGCTCTGTAGCCGCAAATGCATCGTCAAACGGATATTCAACCAGGACGTCAACTCCGGTATCCGATACCACCTGTGCCTTCTCGTCAGATGTGTATATGGTCTTCATATTGCTCACATCAAACACATGATTCTCCCTCATGTCAAATGTGAACACAACGCCCATATATCCCTGTCTCTGAAGCTTCAACACCTGCTCTATCAACAGCATGTGTCCCTGATGGATACCATCAAACTTGCCCAGGGCAACCGCCGTGCGCTCTGTGCTATTCAGTTTTACCTTCTTCGTGTCCTTTATATGAATCATAACTGTCTGTCCTTAATTGCTCACCGGAAACATCTTGAACGGCACATACTGCCTCTTCTCATCGCTGTATTCATACAGTGCCGCAAATCTTCCATTCTCATCGAACACCTTGACATAGGTATCCCTGTGTATCTTATTCTCGGCAAATGCATCCGCACTGAGCTTATTTCCATTTGCCAGAAGCTTAACACCCTTCTCAGCTATATGAAGCTCCGGTATATCCGGCATGAGCTTATCCGTTGTTAATATATGCTGCATGAGTGTCCCGTCATCCCTTGCCATCTCCACCTCATCAAGCGTCAGACTTTCTTCTATAGTAAAGCCCTTCACCTCGGTTCTGACAAGCTTCTCCATCACAGCACCGCAGCCAAGCTTTTCTCCTATATCCCTGCACAGGCTTCTAATGTATGTTCCCTTGGAACAGCTCACATCAAATGTCACTCTCGGGAGTTCTACTGACTGTATAGTAATCCCATGTATCGTGACCGGTCTCGGGTCCCTCTCAATGACCTGTCCGGCTCTTGCCAGTTCATAGAGCTTCTTACCATTCACCTTGATGGCTGAATACATCGGTGGGATCTGCCTGTAATCGCCTACAAAACTCATCACCGCAGCCCTGACTGTCTTCTCATCAGGATATACATCTGTCACGTCTGTCATGACTCCTGTCACGTCTTCGGTGTCACTTGTCTTTCCGAGAAGCATGGTACATGTGTATGTCTTGTTCTTCTCAGTGAGCAGGTCGCACATCTTCGTAGCACTTCCCAGACACACAAGAAGAACTCCCTCCGCCATGGGATCGAGAGTTCCGGTATCACCTATCTTTTTCTGTTTTAATATACCACGGAGCTTTGCCACCACATCAAATGACGTGAACCCCTGCTCCTTATATATATTGATAAATCCATCTATCATAACTATTTCAAATCCAATCCAAAGTCTTTTACATCAGTCCGCTGTATCAGTACCTGTTCCAGATCACATCTTTTCTACAATTTATTAGCCAAGCTGTTTCTCTATATCCGCAACTATCTCCGCAACTATCTTTTCCGGATCACCTGACATATTGCATCCCGCAGCCTTCACATGGCCGCCACCGCCGTGGCTACACGCGATCTCACTCACGTTCACGATATCATTTGCCCTGAGGGATATCTTGTAATTATCCTCACCAGCCTGATACATGAAGAAAGCAACCTCAGTACCTGATGTCAGTCTGAGCTGATCCACGATTCCATCCGTATCCATCTTGCTGGCACCAAATCTGTCAAAGTCCTCCTTTGTCAGAAGTGTATGGGTTATCTTTCCATCTGCAAACTGCTTCATGTTGAGAAGTGCATAGCCCAGAAGCTTATTCTGTGTGAGCGTCTTCTTGTAAAATGTCTCATCTATGACAAAGCTTGGTCTCGCTCCCTTCTCTATCAGGATTCCCGCTATGGTCATGGACTCTCTGGTGGTATTGCTGTGCTTAAACACTCCTGTGTCGTGGACTATACCGGTATACAGACACTCTGCGCACTGCTGGTTGATCTTTTTCTCATCCAGGAGCTTGAATATAGCCTCCGCAGCGGAGCATGCATCACTTTCCACATAGCACACATCACCAAAGCCTTTGTTAGACACATGGTGGTCTATGCAAAGAGTTCTCTTCGCAGTCTCATAATATCTGACAAATGGTGTGAATCTGTCCATATCTCCGCAGTCAAGCGACATAAACAGATCATAGGTCTCGTCATCTGCCTCATGCTTTACAGTAGATGCACCATTCAGGAACATGAATACATCCGGGAATTCCTGAAGATATACCTGAACCCTCTTGTCAGGGTAATTGCTTGTAATATAGTTATACATTCCAAGTGTTGAACCTATACAGTCACCATCAGGATTGATATGTCCTGTTATGGCTATGCTGTCTGCGTTCTCTATCTCCCTTATAAGATCGTTCATGATATACCTCCTTTTAAATTCTCATATTATATCCTACTCTTCAAACTCATCTTCACTCTCTGAGTTTTCATCTGTACTCTCGTCAGCATCGCCATGCTTTCCGAGAGCCTCATCTATCTTGTGGGACATACTGACACCATACTCTATGGACTGGTCCATGATAAATGTTATCTCCGGTGTATTGCGCAGATTTACAGAATGAGCAAGCTCTCTTCTGATATATCCCATTGCGCTGTTCAACCCTGCAAATGTGGAATCAACAGCATCCTGGTCACCCAGGACACTGATATATGCCTTACAGAACTTGAGATCAGGTGTGACAACCACATCAACGACCGAAGTCATAGGTGATATTCTTGGATCCTTGATCTCACGGCTGATGATCCTGCTGAGTTCTC
>OIDX01000257.1_pt1 | contig 15392 bp, 10 predicted proteins | sample 1581671 | NCBI WGS metagenome assembly OIDX01 (sample SAMEA3882534, study PRJEB24775) | human gut metagenome | biome: human-associated habitat; feature: intestine environment; material: feces | place: Netherlands | collected 2009/2010 | reverse complement strand
TGCTCACCGGCTTCATCTTCTTCGAAGGATAACTCTTGGCAAAGCCGTTCTCGGCACGAACCTCTACAGGCTCAGCGCCCTGGGTGCAGATAAACTTCTTGCAGTAAAAACTGATTTCGGCATTATAAACCTTATCTGCCTCCGGTTTCTTGTAGAGGATTCCGAAGTCCTCGTGGCTTCCGCGTACGAAATCAGCCATCTCCAGGTTCTCTATCAGATTAGGTGTAATCTTCATGATTTCGTTCTGATGAGAAGCACGGAAGTTGATGTCGTAATAAAGAATGGCGCCGTGCTCCTTCGCATACTCCAGGAAGCCGGCAACCTGAGGACGGACCACAGGATTCAGAGCGAAGAACGAACCGAAGAGCACGATGTCGCCAGGATTGATTTCCGGTGTGGCAAACTCCAGCTGGTCGTGAGGATGATCCTTGTAGAAGATGTAGTCGGCATTGTTGTTCTCGTCGAGGAAAGCCAGCGAGAGCGGCGACTTCGATTCCGGGAAGATGCTCACATTGTCAGCATTCACCCCATTATCTCTCAAAAACTGAATCACATACTCTCCTATGCGGTCGTTGCCCGCCTCGCTGATAAACGAAGCATTTACGCCCGCACGGCCCAACGAGATGACTGCATTGAATGATGAGCCACCCGGTACTGCCTCTATCGGCTTGCCGCCCTTGAAGATGATGTCAAGCACGGTTTCTCCTATTCCTATTACTTTGCGCATTGTTTTTTGATGTCTATATTTATTTTTTGGGAGCAAAGATAAGTCTTTTTGGCGATAATGCAAAATAAATGACTATTTTTTTGGATAAATTACATTTTCAGTGTAACTTTGCACCTTGAAATGAAATACAATACTTATACACTCGATAATGGACTCCGCATCATCCACCTGCCTTCAGACAGCAAGGTGGTGTATTGCGGTTACCAGATTAATGCCGGCACCCGAAACGAGGAGCCGGGCGAAGAAGGACTTGCCCACTTCTGTGAGCACGTTACTTTCAAGGGCACAGAGCGCCGCAAGGCGTGGCACATTCTCAACTGTCTGGAGAGCGTGGGAGGCGACCTGAATGCCTACACCAACAAGGAGGGCACGGTTTATTACTCCGCCATCCTCAAGGAGCACATCGCAAGAGCCGTAGATCTGCTCACCGACATCGTTTTCCATTCGGTTTATCCGCAAGCGGAAATCGACAAGGAGGTAGAGGTAATCTGCGATGAGATAGAGAGTTACAACGATTCTCCTGCCGAACTGATTTATGATGAATTCGAAAATATCATCTTCAAGGGTTCGCCGCTGGGCCACAATATTCTGGGCACAGCCGAGCAGGTTCGCTCGTTCAAGACAGAAGATGCGCTGCGCTTTACAAGAAAGCTTTACCGGCCGGATAATGCGATATTCTTCGCTTACGGAGACATTGATTTCAAGAAGCTGGTAAGACTTCTTCAGAGGGCGCTCGCAGATGATGAATCTGTGGTCAACCTTGCTGAGGAAAAGCTCCCACAGATTTCACAGATTACACAGATCTCATGGAATGAGAATTCTATTGCTGAAGAGAAATCTGTGTCATCTGTGAAATCTGTGGGACCTAAAAATTATCCATCTGTGGGAGATGGAATTGCCGGGCAGACGATTGTGATGCAGAAGAATACGCATCAGGCTCATGTGATGATTGGAACCCGCGCCTACGATGTGAACGACAGCCGCAGAATGCCGCTCTATCTGCTCAACAATATGCTGGGCGGACCGGGAATGAACGCCAAGCTGAACCTAGCCCTGCGCGAGCACAACGGACTGGTTTACACCGTAGAGAGTACGATGGTGGCTTATGGCGATACGGGCATTTGGAGCATTTATTTCGGCTGCGATGAGCACGACGTGAAGCGCTGCCTCCGCCTGGTTCGCAAGGAGCTGGATAAATTCATGCAGAAACCGCTGAGCGAGGCGCAGCTCAAGACCGCCAAGAAGCAGATAAAAGGACAGGTAGGCGTGGCTTGCGACAACCGCGAGAACTTTGCCCTCGACTTCGGCAAGAGCTTCCTTCACTATGGCTGGGAGAAGAATGTAGACCGACTCTACGAGCAGGTGGATGAGATTACTGCCGAACAGATACAGGCCGTGGCTCAGGAGTTGTTTGATAAAGACAGGCTCACCACGCTGATTTTCAGATAATGTTGATTTTCAGACAAATAGCTCAAATAATAAGAAAATAAAGAAGGCAACAACTTGGGTCGTCATGCGACTTCCCTCGTTGTTGCCTTCGTAATTTAATGAATTAAAAACTGCTTTTTTCTTAAAAACAACTAACAATTAACCTAAAAACTTAAACCTAAAAACCTAAAATGAAAATCTATAAAACCTAAAACGAATTCTTAACAATCTATATATGAAATCCCCAATCAGAATTTATCACGAAAACTCTCAGGGGACAGTATGAATTTCAAATGAAAAGGAGTTTTTACTCTCCTCTCTGATTTCGGAAGCCCTTTTGGCTCCCTACTGTTTTTTACTCAGCTGTGCATTGCTGCCAGCCATTTTTTAATCTCGGCTCTTTTGGAGCCCTTCGCATGGCTAATCTCTGATTAAGCCAACTTGTTGCTAATAGCACCAACTTCAGCTACACATGCAACAACTACTGCGAAAATCATTCCTAATACTAACATAATCTTTTCCTTTCTTAAATTTGTTATCTTAAATATACAATCTTGTTGTTTTACCTAACAAAATCTTAACTCTCTTTATTTCTTACCTCCCGGAGGAGGATTTCTATGCTCTCTAAGCTTCGTAGCTTATTTGCCGCAGTTCATTCCGAGGTTCATACCTGCGCAAGCAACTACTGCGAACGCTACTACTGCTACTGTCATTATCCCGAACATTGCCATAATCTTTTTCCTTTCTTTTAACCTCTTAATCAGTCTCTTCGAGATTTTCCAGAAGTCTTCGTCCGAATCTCAGAACCAGGTTCCGAACCGGCCTCAAACTTGTCTCGAATCGATTTCATAAGTTATCCTTACTGAATCAATCTTTTATCCTTTTTTCTTTTTCTGGTGCAAAGGTACAACTTTTTGTGTGCGCACACAAATATTTTAGGAGAAATGTTTCAAAAAGCCCTTTTTTCTTGATTAAGGTCAAGAACATTTACATTCTCGTTACAAAAACGGGCTATTTTAAAGCTTTTGCCCTTTCAGGGCGACAGGCGTGCTGCCATTATTACCCAGGGCGGTGCCCTGGGCTAGGAGCTTCTGCCCTTTCAGGGCGTGCTGCTAAAAACGTGAGGGGCGTGACATTTCACCACGCCCACTCCTTTATCACCGCTACGCAGCCACTCCTGGCGTTCCGTAGTGCCCATACTTGGCGATGAAACGGGCGGTCTTGGTGAAGGTGCCGTCCTCGTTCTTCATGATGAAGCCACGCTTCTTCCAGTTGCACAGCAGGATGGCAAGCTTCGTCTTGGTGCCATGAACCTGACAGATGTTCTGAATCTCAGTCTTGTCAAAGGTGTCATGAACGTAGAGAAGAAGATTGCTCACACCGGGAGTATGACACACAGAGCGGCTGTCTGCATCTATCGCCTCCTGCATCTGATTGCCGAAGAAACGCATCTTGCACCACAAATCATACTTCACGCTCCATACGATGAAATCCTCTATCGCCTTCTCCCACTTCTCGCCATTCGCCAGATAAAGCACCATCGCGCGGCGGAAACCATTCGCCAGACCACGCTTGGCAAACTCGGCGTAAGGCTTGTTGTAAGCCAGCTGAGCCATCTCCATAATCTCATTCTCCAGGCGCTCGATAAGCTGGCGAGCCTTACGGCACTCCTTGAAACCGCTGGCAGCGTTCAGCTGCTGGATGTAAGGAGAAAGCTGCGACTTGAACTGCGCATCATAACTGCCCACCTCCGGACGCGGAGCGAAATCGGGACGGATGATGGTGGCAAGCGACAGGCGGCTCACGGCTCCATCAGCCACCTCACGAACCGAGAAGAACTTCTGCGTAACGGCAATGGTGCTCGAAGCATTCCAGTTGAAACGGGTCTTTACGCGGGCTGTAACGCTCTTGGTGCCTACTCGCTCCTGGCCGTCCTCTGAATTGTCCCAGCAGAGGCGAATCAGCTGGCTAGGGTCGTTAAACTTCCTGAGCATGTCTACCTCGTCCATCTTGCAGTAGAGATAAGCATCGCCAGCCTTCTGCACATCGTCGAGACGCTGGATGTAGGCAGCGCGGGTAAGGTCGGGCGAAACGATGCGGATGCAGATGTCTTCCGGGCGCACAGGCTTCTTCTTGTTGTCGCCCATGGTGTTCACCTCGTCCTTCCAGTCCTGCTCCTTCTGGCGGTTCACCTTATCCATCTGAACCAGGTCTTCGATGATGCAGTCGATGGGTCCGTTGACGAGCGATTTGCCTGACGACATGGCTGCAATGAGCAGATTCATCATCGCCGCCTCGTGCACCTGATTATCCGTGTAGCGGAAGGTTACGCCCTTAAGATGAGCGGCAAGCGGAGGGAAGACCGCCATTGCCACAGCCGCCTTGAAATCAGCAGGCACCTTGCTGGTGAGCAGCTTGATGAGTTTAGGCAGCTTGGCTGGCAACTGAGGAGGAACATCGGCATAGATTCCCGCCTTCTCGGTGGCCTGCTTGGCAAGATGATTCTTGCGGGCAGTCTCTACAGCCTGCTTTACCAAATCAGGAATCGCGGTAGATTGCGCCACCTTGCAGGCATTCTCTACGGTGGCGAACGCCTTCGCCTCGTCTTCGCCAAAGGTTTCTATTACCTGCTTGATCCAAGCCGCCTCACTATTACAGATGTATCTCAGCAGGCAGGCTTCACGATAGATGAAGTTGTTGCGGTTGCCGTGGACAGGAGCGCCGCCCATCAGCTCTACCAGCGCCTTCACAATCTCCCCGTAAGGAACGCCGTCGTAAGTCTGCTCATACTGCACGGCATTGGCAGCCCGTCTCGCCTTCTCCTCCTCGCTCTCGATGGGTTCGAAATCTACGGTTGGAGCAGAAGATGCATTCTGAAATGCCTGGCTCTGAGAAGATGCATTCTGAGAGGCTGAGCTCTGAGAGGCTCCTGAACGGGCTGAATCTACATCCAGCGGACGGCCGTCAATATCCAGTCCTCTCTTGCGGTAAGCCTCACGATATTCAGCCACGGCTTCCTTATCCAGACGCTTGTACCAGTCGTCGGCAGTATAAATCTGACTTGCCGCATCGGTGATGAAGATGATGCGCTCCGGGGTTACGCAGCTAGGGTCTTCGGTGGCGTGGATGAGTTTGCAGAAGGCGCTCTGAGCCTCAGCGATGGTCATTCCTACCGGGATGCGGATGTCGATGTGGGCCTTGTTGCGGGCTGAGCGCTCGATGTGGAGCACCTTTCCCTTCCAGAGTTCGATGTCTTCGGCTGAGAAGATTTTCTCTCTGAAGAGCTTCTCTGTAGGCTCATCAAACATTCCGTTCAGCAGAAGGGCATTCTTCACCGCTGGCTCAACCTCCTCAGGGTTATCAATATCTACGGTTGTCTGGAAGGTGAAAGCCTCCGGGTCGATGAATTTCTGGGCGCGATGGTCTTCGAGGAAGTGGAAGTAGTGAGGTGAGCGGAAAGGCAGCTGCTTCTTGAGGTCAGTAATCTTGCGGTCGAGCTGCTGGTAAGTCTCTCCCGCCTTCATCTCCTCCTGCATCATCTGGTTCTGCTGGGCGGTGAGGTCACGGATCTGACCAACGAGCTGTGCGAGCCAAGGCTGCTTGGTAAGCTCGGTGTAGTAATCGAGGAGATGGGATGAAATCTGTCCCATGTTCGCTCTGCGGTTAGGGTTCATTGCGATGATGCGGCTGCTGAGCTGCTTGCATTCATCAAAGGTTAATGATTTTTGTGTCATAAATCTATATTTTTTTTAGTTGTAAAAGACAGGCTCTTTTTGCAGAAACCTGCCACCTTCCATTCTGAAAAGCGGTGCAAAGATAAGGAAAAAGAAAGTAACTCCATTATTATACCTCTGCCGGTAAAAGCTGTATAAAAATATCGGGCAAGAGGGATAAAAGTTTTTAGATTCAGGTATAAAGAGAGGTATAAAACAAGGGAGAAGAAAAGAAACAGGCTACAAGAAAAAAGCGTTGGCAACAGATTACAAATCCGCTGCCAACGCCCATTATTCTTTTAGCCAATCATCTAACATAATACCCTTCTTAAAAGCTTCTTCTCCCAGGATTTTCATAAAAATATCAACAATCTCACAATAACGGTTGAATTTTGCCTCTTGTGTATTAATCAATTCTTCCTGCTCCAGATCTTTCCATTTCAAAGCTTCATGGTTGGAAAAGGGAGCGATTCCTGCTTGCCTCAAATCATCCCTACCGCAGAGACGAGCTTTCGGACCGGATATTTTTTTGCCTTCAAATAGCTCTTCCAAGAATGTACAGAACGATTGAGGAGATTTGGGTGGGAGTAATTCCCAATCGCCCATCAGGCGGAAAATAGGATACCAATAGGCCTGTTTTGAAAGAAACACGCCATAATATCCCCTCTTCTGATAAACAGCAATCTTCAAGACTGCCTTTTTCACCAGTGCCATGAGTTCCTTCTTATGCTCTCCAATCGCAGGTTTCTTCCCCACAGTCTTCATCGCTATCAGTGACTCCTCATCGCCGTGCTTGCCCCATTGCTTCACATCGTCCACCCTGCCGTTCATAATCATCAGCACGATGCCCGAGAGCAACTGGAGCATCTTCTTTCTAGGCACACGCTTATAGAACACCTGACGGAGAAAATCTACAGGGTCGGCCTTGAATGTTGGGTAGAGATTGTGGGGGAAGACGTGCAGCTGCTGTTCTATGGCGTCCAGCTGGTCTTTATAATCGTAGGTGCCCGTTTGCTTCTTCTTGATGGCATTCGGGGCTTCTACGAAGAAAGAATAGGCCGCACGCTCGCGGTAAGCCGAACTGGTGATGAATCCCATCTCGGTAAGCAGAACGGACCGGAGGCGCTGCAGTTCATCATCGTCTATCTGCTCCAGCTTATGAAGAATGCGGTTTCTGGCCTGCGTCATCTCGCGGGAATAATCGCTGCGCTGGATTTCGAGGAAACTGCTGAGCCGCTCTCTTGCCTCAGAAAGGCAATCAGAAAGTTCCTCGCGCAGCATCGCCTCAGTTTCTGCATCAAGAGAGCCTTCAGAGAGCGTATTCTGGAGACGGATGATGCTGTTGATGACGCCTTCGAGCATCATGGTGCAGTCGCTGAAGCGGGTAAGCTGTTTGATAGGCAGCACAGGACCGGAGTATTGCCAGTCATCATAAATCTTATCATCATATATTTCGCGGCGCGCCTGCTCCATCTCCTCATCAGAAACATCAGAGAGCACTCTCACCATGAGCTGCAATCCAGCCTTATCGCCTTCATTCTTACTGTTGCAGCCTATGCACCGGGTGCGCAGGTTCCGCTCCTTGCGGGCGATGATGAGGGCGCGTACGTCCTCGCCTTCCAGGGCTGAAACATAGCCTATGAGCTGCTGTTTGTCATAAGCTTTCACCGCCAGCATGTCGAAGGTGTTGGCGTCATCGGGCACGAGGCAGATGGTTCTCCCCTCTGCTTCTTTAGCATACTCTACCTCATGGCCTTTCACGTCATTATGGGTGAGTCCTACGATATGGAATGTGAGATTCTTCATTTTATGTTGTTATTATTGTTTTTACGTTTGTTTGCAGTCAGGTTACAAAAGTAAGGTTTTTCGGTGAAACCACCAAGCATTCTTGTTTAAATTTCCTAAAAGAGGGCAAAGAAGCCGAGGGGGTTAACAGGGTTAACAGTTAACAGCCGTTTTTGCATGGTCCCCCTCGCGTACCTTATTATATAATAATATATATATACTTATTTTATATAAGTGTGTGGATGGAAGTATGCATTTTTGGGGTGTTAACTGTTAACCTGTTAACCTTTTGCTCTCAGAGCGCCCCTCTTCCATCTGAAAAATGCGCTCTCTCCCGATGCTTGTTAAAGATGGCTGGCTGAGCCTTGGCAAAAAAGCTCAAACGCGCTGCTACAGCCCGTTTTACGGGCTTATATGAAGGCTGGCACGAGGCATAAATGATGACTGATACGAGGCTTAAATGATGGCTGGAAAGGGGGCTAAATGATGCCTCACGAGGGGGATGGATCATGCATCGCGAGGGAAGAAATATTGCGTCGCGACGGAACAGGGAATGCATCGCGATGCAGAAAAAAGGGCTTTTAGAGCGGTAAAACTATGAGCTTCGGGGCAGAAAGCTATGAGTAAGTTTTGTTAACTAAAGAAAAGCAACAAGGCGATACTCTTCTCTTATAGGAAGAATATCGCCTCGTTGCCTTCATTAAAAAGGAGGTCAAGGATGCTCATATTGGGCTGAAAGCCGTATTTCTGCTCGTAAACCTGGTAATAGCGCTTCGACTCGAATTCGGGGTCAGGGAGCGGTTTCTTGGGGCGAATCGCATCGCGGAAATCCTTGATTGGAGTGTTGAGTGTTGAATGTTGAATGTTGAATTGGGCTTGCGCCTCAGGGCTATCGAATTGGCTTTCCCTTCGGTCGCCGAACGTTGTTTCTTCACTCTTCACTCTTCGTTCTTCACTTTCTTCGCTCTTCACTTTTCGTTCTTCACTTAAAACGTATTCGTCAGTAACGCTTATCTTCGGACGGATGTCGAGGAGCTCTATCATCTTCGCGGTTGTCTCCATGTTGAAATCGAAGAGAAACTCGTATTTCTTCTCGTAGAAGGGGCGGATGTCGTCCTGGTAATACTCGAAGAAAGGGCTCTCGCCATAGGCGGAAAGGAGCGCATTCCAGTGGACGTGGCGCCAGTTGGCGTGGTCGGAGATGCGGATGTCCTTCATCGACAGGGAGATGTCGTGATTGGTGGGGATGGTGAGCGAGAGGGGGCCGTTGGTGGTAGGGATGATCATACGGTTACGATAGGTTTGCTTGATAAAGCTCTCGTGGCGCTCTATCAGGCATTCATCGTAGCGGTTCAGCTTCTGGTACCACTGGATGGGGCCGAAATATGTGGAAGAAAGAAGGGCTTTCAATTTCTGCTTTGTTATGAAGGGTTAATGATGAAGAGGGGGACGAGCGATGGAATCGCTCGGAACGGGGGCAGACGGGAGACAAGCTTCCGGCGGGGCTCCAGGATGCGGCAAGCTGAAGCGAGGGGCAGCGGGGCTCTAAGCAGCGGCGAGGAGCACGAGAGAGCGAGGAGCGGCAGCGCAAGGGAGCTAGAACAGCTTATGGGCTTTGCCTATCATCTGGTGCTTGTGGACGAGCTGCTGGCCGGTTGGCGTCTTCAAGAGATAGAAGCGGCAATCCTTGCAGCCGCAGCGCTTGCAGCATACGGTTGGAATGACAAACTGCATGGTGTCGATGCGCAGCGTATCGCCCGGAAGCTTCTCTATCCTGCCTATGAAATGAGACTCGAAGACGCGCTTGCGGCGCTGGTTCTTGGGCTGATAAACCACCGTATCGGTGAATACAACCACATCGCCACGCCCGAAATTTTCGCAGTCAATCCTGTTCACTATCACCCGGTTGCCTGCCTTCAGCTGGGGCGGAAGCCCACCCTGAGGCACCGAGAAGATAGTGAAAACATAGGTGCGCACTGCCCAAGCCAGGAGCAGCGACAACACCAATGCTATTAGGAATTTGACGGCAGTCTTCAATTCTTATTTCTTTTTTCTTACTTAATATTGTCTACGAAAGTGAAGAGGCGGTTCCAACGGATGCCTGAGAAGCCCGGATGATCTGGGCTGTGGCTCCACCAGATGAAGATAGGCTTGCCCACGATGTGATCCTCAGGCACGAAACCCCAGTAGCGGCTGTCGGCTGAGTTGTGGCGGTTGTCGCCCATCATCCAGTAGTAGTCGAGCTTGAAGGTGTAGCTCTTCGCCAGCTTGCCGTTGATGAAGATGCGGCCAGCGTTGTCTACCTTCAGGTCGTTGCCCTCGTAAACCTTGATGCAGCGCTCGTATACAGGCAGATTCTTCAGCGTAAGAGCGATGCTCTCGCCCTTCTTCGGAATCCAAACCGGACCGTAATTATCTCTTGTCCAGCCGGTATAGGCGTTGAGCGGATAGAGGTCGCCATAGGTTGCATCCGTATTGATAGAGATGCTCTCTACGAGGTTCCTGTTCGCCTTCAGCGCCAGATAAGCCTTCTTGGTGAGCGGAATCACGCCACTCTGATTATACATCAGCAGGTCTTCGTTGGTGATTCCCAACTCATCGGCAAGGTCGATTGGGAACTCGCCCTTGAGCTTCATCTTATAAGTATACTGCACGTTATCAGGCTCCTTATTCGCCTTTCCGTTCAGATAAACGATGCGGTTCTTGATCTGCAGGGTCTGTCCAGGCAAGCCTACGCATCGCTTTACATAGTTCTCGCGGCGGTCGGTAGGACGGCTGATGATGTCGCCATATTCGCCCGGCATACTGCTGATGTAGTTGCGGCCTGTAGCATAAACCTGCTCAAAATAGTGGCGCTGCTGCAATGGGTTCATTGCGCGCACATCCTTTTCCTGTCCGTTCTGCTGCATCAGCTGGTCGCCGATGCTGTAAACCATCTGATAGTAATCATTCGCCTGATAGCGCTCCTCATTGACGAGCGTATCGCCTGCAGGATAATTGAACACCACGATGTCGTTGAGCTTCACGTTGCCCAAACCCTTTACGCGGCGGTAATCCCAGTGAGGCCACTCTATGTAGCTCTTCACGTTGACCAGCGGCATGGTGTGCTGGGTGAGCGGCATGGTGAGCGGAGTTTCAGGAATGCGAGGACCGTAGCTTACCTTGCTCACGAAGAGATAATCGCCCGTGAGGAGACTCTTTTCGAGAGAGGAAGACGGAATGACGTAGTTCTGGAAGAAGAAGAGGTTGATGAAATAAACCGCTACGAGAGCAAACACCAGCGCATCTACCCAGCTCATGATGAAACGGATAGGACCTTCCTCATCCTTCCACCACTGCCAGTGAATCTTCTTGGTGATGTAAACATCGAAGATGAACGGAACCACAATGAGTCCCAGCCAGCTTTCTACCCAAACCAAAAAGAGGAGATAGAGGGCGAGAACCACTGCGAACTTCGCCCACTGTACCTTCATATTGAGTTTTTGTTTCTGCTTGTCTATCATAACTTCTGCTTAGAACTTAAATAAATCTGATGTAGTGAGCAAGCCGGAATGGTTGGCTGTGAACTCAGCTGCGAGAACGGCTCCCAGGGCGAAACCCTTGCGTGAGTGGGCACTGTGCTCGATGGTAATCATATCAGCATCGCTGTCGTACATCACGGCGTGGATTCCCGGAACCTCGCCATCGCGTACGCAGTTGATGACCAGGTCTTCATCAGTAATGTTTGCATCGCCCTCATCGTGATGACCATCCTCAGTCCAGTAAGTAACGCCACGCTTCCAATCCTTCTTACGGTCGATGTTGTCGATGATTTCCTCGGCAAGGGTGATGGCTGTTCCTGATGGCGCATCGAGCTTGTGCACGTGGTGGGTTTCCTGCATGCATACAGAGTACTGTGGGAAACCATTCATGATTTTAGCCAGATAGCGGTTTACGGCAGAGAAAATGGCCACACCGATGCTGAAGTTAGACGCCCAGAAGAGGGTCTGCTTACCATCGGCGCAGAGTTTCTCCACGTCTTCCTTATGGTCTTTCATCCAACCTGTAGAACCTGAAACCACCTTCACGTTGTGAGAGAAAGCCTTCAGATAGTTGCCGTAGGCGGCAGTAGGGTTGGTAAACTCAATGGCAACATCGGCAGAGCAGAACTCCGGGCTGTCGATGTCTTGAGGGTTATTCACGTCAATCTTACATACGATTTCGTGGCCACGCTGCAGGGCGATCTCCTCGATCATGTGTCCCATCTTTCCGTAGCCGATCAAAGCAATTTTCATCTTTATCTATTTTTTATTTGTTCTTACTTTTTTGTTCTATTCGGCAAAAAAAATGCAAATGAGCGCAATGAAAGCTTGCTTTCAAATTGCCGAGTGCAGCTTTTTTTATGCAAAAATACACATTTTTCTTCGAAAAACCTTGAAAAATCCTTGTTATTATAATAATAAATAGAAAATTTTGGTTATTTTTGCAGTGATTTAAGGCTTTTAGCCTCATTTAGTAACTAAAAAAGAGAAAATTATGAGCAAATACATATTCGAGACAAAGATGGAAGTAAGAGATTATGAGTGCGATATTGAGGGCATCGTGAACAATGCCAACTATCTGCACTACATGGAACATACCCGCCATCTCTTTCTGAAGGAATGCGGCCTCAGCTTTGCCGAAATGCACAACAAGGGCGTGGATGCTGTGGTGGCGAGAATGAACCTGCAGTATAAGGTTCCGCTGCAATGCGATGATGAATTCTTCTCGCGTCTGTGGCTGGAGAAGCAGGGCGTGAGATATGTTTTCCATCAGGACATCTTCCGTGCCAAGGACGAGAAACTCTGCCTCAAGGCAACCGTAGAACTCGTCTGCCTCATCAACGGAAAACTGGGCAACAGCGAGGACTACGACAAGGCATTCGAGAAATACTTCTCTCCTCAGAGTTAACAGGTTAACAGTTAACAGCTGATTTTTCAATACCCCTTCCGCACACGAGCGAAGAACTTGCGTTCCGAAAGAGGCAATCCTATAAACCATAAAAGCCGAAACATTATGGAGCAACTCCTTCATTATGTGTGGAAGCACAAACTCTTCCCACTCTCTCCACTCACCACCACCTGGCACCAGGCTGTGGAAGTAATTGACCCCGGACTGCACAACCGCAATGCAGGGCCCGATTTCTTCAATGCCAAAATCAAACTCAACGGAACCCTATGGGTGGGAAACGTGGAGATTCACGACAAGGCAAGCGACTGGTATGTGCACGGACATGACAAGGATGAACGCTACGACAACGTCATCCTGCACGTTTGCGGAACCATCGATGTAGAGGCAAAGAACTCGAAAGGCGAGCCCCTCGTGCAGTTGCAGCTCGACATCCCCGAAAACGTATCGAAACATTATCAGGAGCTGCTGAGCATCGACCAGTATCCTCCCTGCTACCAGATTATCCCATCGCTCACCCGCCTCACCGTGCACAGTTGGATGAGCGCCCTGCAAACCGAGCGCTTATCGCAGAAAACCGATGCGATAGAGGCGCGCGTGAAGCAATGTAACGGCGATTGGGAAAACGCCTACTTCGTGACCCTGGCGCGCAACTACGGGTTCGGAATCAACGGCGACGCCTTCGAGCAGTGGGCTTACCATCTGCCGCTGAGGGCCGTAGACCATCACCGCGACGACCTCTTCCAGATAGAAGCCATCTTCCTTGGGCAAGCCGGACTGCTGGAGCTGAACACCATTCCCGAAAGATATCAGAAAGACGCGCTGAACGACGGCTATTTCTCCCGATTGAGGAACGAATATCTCTATCTCTCGCATAAATTCTCGCTGCAGCCGATGGATTACAAGCAGTGGCGCTTCCTGCGCCTGCGTCCGCAGAACTTCCCTCACATCCGCATCTCGCAGTTAGCCAATCTTTATTATAACCGCCGTGCGGGGCTGAGCCAGCTGCTCGAGGCAAGCACGGTGAAGGAGGCGAAGCAGGTGCTCTCAACCAGCGTTACAGAGTATTGGGAAACCCATTATACCTTCAGCAGCACGAGCATCCGTAACGAGAAGCACCTCTCCCCTTTCTCGCTCAATCTGCTCATCATCAACACCGTGGTTCCCATCCTCTTTGCCTATGGAAGGCACCGGGGCGAGGAGAAATACTGCGACCGCGCCTTCGACTTCCTGGAGGAGCTGAAGGCCGAGAATAACCACATAGTAAGGATGTGGAAGGAATGCGGCCTGCCGGTAGAGAACGCCGGGGATAGCCAGGCGCTCATACAGCTGAAGAAGGAATACTGCGACAGGAAGGAATGCCTGAGGTGCAGGATAGGGTATGAATACTTGAAGAGATAAAGGGGGACGAGCGCTGGAATCGCTCGGAACGGGGGCAAGAGGGAGCTATGCTTGCTGCTGCTTGCTGACTGCTGCTTGCTGCTTTATTCTTTTTTCATTTATTAATTATTATTTTTAAGATTATGGGTGACCAACAGGAAATATTAAATACTATACTTTTAACAAGGCTCAATTACTTCAGTCTGGCGGGAATGCTGGAGCTATACAGAAAGGTAGGCTCCGCTACGCTCATCCTGGAGCATAAGAACAACCTCAGAGACATCCTCCCCGATGCCTCGGATAAACTCGTGAGCGCTATCCAGAACTGCGAAGAAGCCCGAAAACGCGCTGAGGAAGAACTGGAGTACGACATACGCTACGGAATAGAACCCATTCCGATGAACGACGACCGTTATCCGCAACGCCTCAAAGACTGCGATGACGCACCCCTCATCCTCTTCTATAAAGGCAACGCCAACCTCAACCAGCAGCGCGTCATCAACATCGTAGGAACCCGCCACTGCACGCCTTACGGCGAAGACCTCATCCGCCGCTTCATCACCGACCTGAAGCAGCTCTCGCCCAACGTGCTCATCATAAGCGGACTTGCCTACGGAGTGGACATCGTGGCGCACCGCCAGGCACTCGCCAACGGCTACGAAACCATAGGCGTGCTGGCTCACGGTCTCGATGATCTCTATCCCCGTCAGCATCGGGAAACGGCGGCAAGAATGATAGAACAGGGCGGACTGCTCACCGAATTCCTTACCCGTACAAACGCTGATAAGATAAACTTCGTGCGCCGCAACCGCATCGTAGCGGGAATGTCGGATGCCTGCATCCTGATAGAGAGCGCAGCTCACGGCGGCGGCCTCATCACCTGCGATATTTCGCAATCCTACGGTAGGGACGTCTTCGCCTTCCCGGGCAGGATAGGCGACCACTACAGCGAAGGCTGCAACAACTTGATACGCAACAACGGCGCCACGCTCATCACCAGTGCCGAGGACTTCGTGAAGGATATGGGCTGGCAGGATGATACAACCCTGATGCGAGCCAAGCAGCAAGGTATCGAGCGCAGCCTCTTCCCGGAATTATCTCCAGAGGAGCAACTCATCGTAGATGTCCTCTCCAAGACCAACGACCTGCAAGTGAATCTCATCTCCGTAAAGACGAATATCGACATTTCCCGCCTCACTTCCCTCCTCTTCACATTGGAGATGAAGGGAGTCATCAAGACCTTTGCAGGGGGAATGTATCATCTTTTGAAGTAGTATTTTCTTTATTTTCAGAAAAAAGCAGTAACTTTGCAGCCGCAAAAAAGAAGATATACATCATAGGAATAAGAAGATTTCACTCGAAACTCATGAAAATAGGAAATATAGAATTTGGGCCTCAGCCCCTCTTCCTCGCTCCGATGGAAGACGTAACGG
>OIDX01000201.1_pt1 | contig 18715 bp, 18 predicted proteins | sample 1581671 | NCBI WGS metagenome assembly OIDX01 (sample SAMEA3882534, study PRJEB24775) | human gut metagenome | biome: human-associated habitat; feature: intestine environment; material: feces | place: Netherlands | collected 2009/2010 | reverse complement strand
GTCCGGCTTTGCCGGGCCTGTTTTTTATATTGTGTGGACAGGGGGACTTACGAGGCTGTTCTGTAACAAATATAAAAAATATAAATTCGCTCTTTCATATAGTGAGAAAAAGTGATAATATTTTAAGGTATGAAAAAATCGCTGCAGATCACACAAATGTGTGAAGCACAGCCATAAATGGGAAAGCTCAGGAGTATATGATGTCAAATACTAACGACTTACTTAACAGGATAAATGCTAAATACAGTACGATGAGCAAGGGGCACAAGCTGCTTGCTACATACATAACTGATAATTATGATAAGGCTGTCTTTCTGACAGCGGCTAAGATGGGCGAGACGGTAGGAATTTCTGAGTCTACGGTTGTCAGGTTCGCTACATCGCTCGGATATAAGGGGTATCCCGATTTTCAGAAGGCACTTGAGGAGCTTGTAAGGAACAAGCTCAATTCGGTTCAGCGAATGGAGGTCACATATGGGCGTATCAGCCAGTCACAGATTCTTGAGACTGTACTGCAGTCTGATCGTGACAAGATTAAGACCACTCTGGAAAAAATTGATGCGGATGCATTTGACCTGGCGGTAGATACTATTTTACAGTCAAGGAAAATTTATATTGTCGGAATCAGAAGCTGTGCACCTCTTGCAAGCTTTCTTGCATTTTATATGAATCTGATGTTTGAGGATGTGTGCCTGCTTACGACAAACAGCTCGAGCGAGCTTTTTGAGCAGATGGTGCGCATTGGCAAGGATGATGTGATTATCGGCATCAGCTTTCCGCGTTACTCTATGCGTACTCTTAAGGCATTAGAATTTGCCAACAACAGGAGCGCAAAGGTCATCACTATCACAGACAGCATTCATTCACCGATGAATCTGTATTCTTCATGCAATCTGATTGCCGACAGCGATATGGCTTCTATAGTTGATTCACTTGTTGCTCCGCTTTCGGTCATCAATGCCCTGATTGTGGCTCTTTGCATGAAAAAGCAGAGTATTGTCGCAAAGACACTGACAGAGCTTGAGGATATATGGAATGAGTATCAGGTATATGAGAATGATGAGATTGATTACATTGATGACTCTATAAAGGTACATTATGCAAAGCTGGGAGATTCGCAGGATGAGTAAGAAAATTATTGTGGTAGGAGGCGGAGCCGCCGGAATGCTTGCAGCATATTTTGCAGCAGCCGCAGGAAATAAGGTTACGCTTCTTGAAAAAAATGAGAAACTTGGAAAGAAAATATATATAACCGGAAAAGGCAGGTGCAATCTGACCAATGCGTGCGATGTCGAGGAGCTTTTTTTAAATGTAAAGAGTAACAGCAAGTTTTTGTACAGCGCTTTTTATGGCTTTGACAACAGCAGGGTGATTGATTTTTTTGAGAGTCATGGCATGCCTGTAAAGGTGGAGCGTGGCAATCGTGTATTTCCGGTATCTGATAAGTCGTCGGATGTGATTTTTGCTTTACAGAGAGCTTTGAAGGAAAAGAAAGTGGAGGTATTGCTTCATACGGAGGTATCGAAGCTGTGCTATGAGAAAAACACTGATACTAGGGCAGATGAGGAAGCTACTGATAAAAAAAATGAATTAAAAATAACAGGTGTCATATTAAAGGATGGCACCAAAATGGATGCTGATGCAGTCATTGTTGCCACAGGAGGACTTTCATATCCGTCTACAGGCTCTACAGGTGACGGCTACAAAATGGCAGAAAGCGCAGGCCATACTGTGACAGAGTGTACACCGTCGCTTGTGCCGTTTAATGTAAAGGAAGAGTGGGTAAAGAGTCTTCAGGGACTTTCACTTAGAAATACGGCTATTTCCATATATAGTGGCAAAAAGAAGCTGTATGAGGATTTTGGAGAGATGCTTTTTACGCATTTCGGGGTCAGCGGCCCTATGATTTTGTCTGCGAGTGCATCAATTAAGCAAAGCCTTATTAAGCAGCCTCTTGACATGTATATTGATTTGAAGCCGGCTCTCACACAGGAGGCCTTGGACAAGAGGATTCTCAGGGAGTTTGAGGAGGCGAAAAACAAGCAGTTTAAGAATTCGATAAACAAGCTTTTGCCTGCAAAAATGATTCCGGTGATAATTGAGCTTTCAGGCATTGACCCGGATAAGAAGGTTAATGAGATATCGAAAGAGGAAAGAAACAGACTTCTTATGCTTTTTAAGAAGCTGCCTGTCACTCTTAATGGTCCAAGAGGATATAATGAAGCTATTATCACAAAGGGCGGCATAAATGTGAAGGAAATCAATCCATCCACTATGGAGTCGAAGCTTGTGAATGGTCTCTACTTTGCCGGCGAGGTGCTGGATCTGGATGCATATACGGGAGGTTTCAATCTGCAGATAGCATGGTCCACAGGATATCTGGCAGGAACAAGTGCAGCGGTTTGATGATTTGGAAAACTATTTTGAGACACTTATAATAACAGTTATTTATGCGCATAGTGAATTGAGCAGCTGGGATTTTAATAAAAATGATGAACAATAATATTTTAAGGAGAAATTATGAGATACAATATAGCAATTGACGGACCGGCAGGAGCCGGAAAAAGCACTATAGCAAAGAGACTTGCAAAGGAACTTGGCGCAATTTATGTCGATACAGGTGCCATGTACCGTGCTATGGCATACTATTTTATCCAAAAGGGTGTGGACAAGGATGATATTGACACCATCACGAAGCTGTGTAAGAATGTTGAGGTTTCTATCAGCTATGAAAACGGTGAACAGCAGGTTATCTTAAATGGTGAGAATATCACAGGATTTATAAGACAGGAGGCTGTCGGCAATATGGCATCAGCTACCAGTGTTTATCCTGTAGTTAGAGAAAAGCTTGTTGAGCTTCAAAGACAGCTCGCTGCCAGAGAGAATGTGGTGATGGACGGAAGAGATATAGGAACTGTTGTGCTTCCTGATGCCAATGTCAAGATATTTTTAACAGCAAGCTCTAAAGTACGTGCAAAGAGACGCTTCGATGAGCTTACTGCAAAGGGTGAGAAATGCGATATTGATGCAATCGAGAAGGATATTATAGAGAGAGACCACAGGGATATGACAAGAGAGACATCACCTTTGAAGCAGGCGGATGATGCTGTGCTGCTTGATTCGTCTGATATGACAATCGATGAGGTGGTAGATAGAATGAAGCAGCTTGTGAAAGAGGCATAGCGTATGGGAGAGCTTACTATCGCAAAGAGTGCCGGCTTTTGTTTTGGAGTGACGAGAGCAGTAAATATGGTCTATGAGGCAATTGAAAAGGAAAATGTGCCTATATACACCTATGGCCCGATTATTCACAATGATGAGGTCGTAAAGGATATGGAAAAAAATGGCGTAACCGTCATAAACGATCTCGATGAGCTTTCTTCTCATGAAAAGGGTGTGATGATTATCCGTTCACACGGTATAAGCAAGGCTGAGTATGACAGGATAAAAAACTGTGGCTTTGAGGTGCTTAATGCAACCTGTCCTTTTGTATCAAAAATTCACAGATATGTGGAGGATTACAGCTCAAAGGGCTATGATATTATAATTGTCGGCAGTCCAAAGCACCCTGAGGTGTGCGGGATAAAGGGTTGGGCAGACGAAAAATGTCATGTAACCATCATAAATTCGCCTGAGGATGCCGAAAATTACATGAAAAATAGTACAAAAAAACTATGCATAGTGTCACAAACGACATTTAACTACAATAAATTTCAAGATATAGTTGAAATTATTGCAAAAAAAGGTTATGATATAACTGTTTTAAATACAATCTGTAATGCTACAGAGGTCAGACAGACCGAAGCAAGAAAGGTAGCACAGTGCTCAGATGTCATGATTGTCATAGGCGATAGGCACAGCTCCAATACACAGAAGCTATTTGAAATATGTAAAAACGAATGCAAAAATACTTACTATATACAGACAAGTGACGAAATGGATTATACACAAATCAGGTCCAACAATAACGTAGGTATTACAGCAGGGGCTTCAACCCCAAATAATATCATTGAGGAGGTTTCAAAGAATGTCAGAAATGAGCTTTGAACAAATGCTGGAAGAATCTTTTAAAACTATAAGAAATGGAGAAGTGGTAGAAGGTACCGTTATTGATGTTAAACCTGACAAGATTTCCTTAAATATTTGATACAAATCAGACGGAATTATTACTAGAAACGAGTACACAAATGAGCCTAACGTAGATCTTACTACTGTTGTAAAGGTTGGCGACAAGATGGAAGCCAAGGTAGTTAAGCTTAACGATGGCGAGGGCCAGGTTATCCTTTCTTACAAGCGCCTTCAGGCAGAGAAGGGCAGCAAGCGTCTTGAGGAGGCTTTTGAGAACCAGGAAGTATTAAAGGCAAAAGTTACACAGGTATTAGCCGGTGGTGTATGTGTCAGTGTTGATGAGACAAGAGTATTCATCCCTGCAAGCCTTGTATCAGATACTTATGAGAAGGATCTCAACAAGTTCAAGGATCAGGAGATTGAGTTTATCATCACAGAGTTCGATCCAAGAAAGAGACGTATTATCGGAAACAGAAAGGTATTACTCGTTGAGCAGAAGGCTAAACAGCAGGAAGAGCTTCTTGCAAATCTTCATGTTGGCGATGTAATCGAAGGAACAGTTAAGAATGTTACAGATTTCGGTGCATTCATCGATCTTGGCGGAGTAGACGGATTACTTCATATTTCAGAGATGTCTTGGGGCAGAGTAGAGAACCCTAAGAAGGTATTCACAGTCGGACAGACTGTAAGAGTATTTGTTAAGAACATCAATGGTTCTAAGATTGCTCTTTCAATGAAGTTTGATGACGAGAATCCATGGAATGGTGCAACAGAGAAATTTGCTCCTGGCAATATCGTAAAGGGTAAAGTAGCCAGAATGACAGATTTTGGTGCATTCATCGAGCTTGCTCCTGGTGTTGACGCACTTCTTCATGTTTCACAGATTTCAAAGGATCATGTTGAGAAGCCATCAGATGTCCTCAAGATTGGTCAGGAGATTGAGGCTAAGGTTGTTGAGTTCAATGAGGACGATAAGAAAATCAGCTTAAGCATGAAGGCTCTTCTTGATTCAGAGGATGATGGAGCAGATGTTGCAGATGTAAATATCGACGAGGTTGCTTCTGATAACGAGTAGTTTTTGATTTTAAAGCTGTCATATATAATTATATGACAGCTTTTATTTGTATCGGGTGGCACATATTGGAGAATTTCAGGAAGCCATGATATCTTATCAGAGATTAAACAGATGGTCTGTTATGTGTTTTACATATGACAGTACCATCTGTTTTGAATTTATGAAATCGTCAGTCAGCATGAAATAGCTGTACTTATCCTTTATATCGAATCGAAACTCGGGCTTCATGAAGTCAGAGTACTGTCTGATGAAGGTACCGGTTTTGCGCACATAGCAGTTGTATGCTTTGCATTTTTCGCGGTATTCGTGGTCGACATATGCTGCGACACTCTTGTGTATGGCCATGTCCTCCTTTGGCAGATAGTAGTAGTTTTTGTAATCGCTGTAGAAATGGCGCATTTCCCCCTCGAATATCTCTGCACGCACGTAGCTTTTTGTAGTGCCGATGGTCAGATAGATGTCATTGTCATGGAAGCTTACAGATTTTGGAACGGAGAATTTATTTTCAAATGATATGATAAGCTCATTCATCAGACTGCCGTCGTAAGCTGTATATGGGTTTATAGATACACCGGTGATATCTGCAATGCCATGTATGCATTCTTTATACGAAAGTATATTAAGGAGCTTTGTCATGCCAAGGACATCCTCGTAGTTGTGTGTCAAAAGCAGGGATAGCTTTTCGTCGTCATTTTGGGCAAGATATTCATAATAAACGTTTATGAGCTCACCACCGGAATATTTATCCTCCCTATCTATACCAAGAAATGCTTCGATGCTTTTTTGCTTGTAGTTTTCGAGGCACAAAAGAGGCTTTATCGGGGAAAGCTCCTTAAAGATATCGAGTATCTGCACATTACAGAAGGGGTCATCCTGCTTATATTTCTTGTATTTATTCTTTAAAAATGGTATATCAAAACCGACACCATTGAAGGATATGATAGTGCTGCAACCGGACAGACTTCCTGCGAAGGCTTCAATTACAGCTGCTTCGTCATCGGGAGATTCGGCAAAATACTGGTCTATTACAATACGATTTTTAATGCGCCTTGCACAGCCTATCATGTAGACAATCGCTTTCACCGGTGAAAAGCCTGTTGTCTCAATATCAAAGAACATAGTGCTTTCTTTAAATATGCTGTCTGAAAAATTATCGGTTTTTATGTAAATTTCTTCATTGTGAAATTTTTTCATTTTTGATTCCTGCCTTGAATATCATTTGTATAAACATTATAACATAAAGTATTAAAAAAAGTACATAATATACTATTTAACTAAAAATCATAAGTGGTATAATAGGAATAGTAATGTGCAATAGCATTTCCACGTTATTAATCTAAAAGAAAGAGGGGCACAAAAATGGGTCATAAAACGTTTATTGGCGGTGTTCATCCATATGATGGCAAAGAGCTGTCTAAGGATTCACCAATTAAAGAAGTTTTGCCCAAGGGCGACATGGTATATCCGGTTTCGCAGCATATCGGCGCACCGGCTAAGCCTGTTGTTGCCGTAGGTGACACTGTGTTGAAGGGACAGATGATAGCAGAGGCCGGTGGCTTTGTTTCATCACCTATCTATTCATCAGTGTCAGGAAAAGTTAAGGCTATTGAGAAGCGACGTGTGGCGGTCGGCGATATGGTTGACAGTATTGTTATCGAAAATGATGGCATGTTTACTGAGACAACATATAAGAGCGTCGAGGATGTCACTGCGCTTTCAAAGGAAGAAATCATCGAGAAGGTCAAGAATGCGGGAGTTGTCGGCATGGGCGGTGCCGGTTTCCCTACACATGTAAAGCTTTCTCCAAAGGAGCCGGACAAGATTGAGTATATTATCGCAAACTGCGCAGAGTGTGAGCCTTACCTCACATCTGACTACAGACGTATGCTTGAGAATCCTGAGGAATTAATTGGCGGCATGAAGATCATACTTCAGCTTTTTGACAATGCAAAGGGTATCCTTGGTATAGAGGATAATAAGCCTGACTGTATCGAAAAGCTCACAGAGCTCACGAAGGATGAGCCACGTATTGAGGTTTGTCCGCTTATGACAAAGTACCCACAGGGTGGTGAGAGACAGCTCATCTATGCTACAACCGGCAGAGCCATCAATTCTAAGATGCTCCCTGCTGATGCAGGCTGTATTGTTGATAATGTAGAGACAATTATTGCTGTATATAATGCTGTAAAGAATGGACAGCCAGTCCTTAAGCGTATTTCAACAGTTACAGGAGATGCTGTGAAGAATCCTTCCAATATATTATATAGCATCGGTACCTCATATCAGGAGCTGGTTGATGCTGCAGGTGGCTTTAAGAGCCAGCCGGAGAAGATTATATCAGGTGGTCCTATGATGGGCTTTGCCATGTTTAGTCTTGATATCCCTACGACAAAGACCTCTTCATCAATACTGTGCTTCACACATGATGAGGTGGCAGCATTTGAGCCACAGGCCTGCATTAACTGCGGTCGTTGCGTTGAGGCATGTCCTGAGCAGCTCATTCCAAGCCGTCTTGCGAAGTTTGGTTTGCGTGGACAGATGGATGAGTTTGAGAAGTGGCACGGACTTGAGTGTATTGAGTGTGGAAGCTGTTCATTTGCATGTCCGTCAAGGAGACAGGTGGCTCAGCCTATTAAGACAATGAAGAAGCTTGTTCTCGCTGAAAAGAGAAAACAGGCCAGCAAAAAATAAAGAAAGAGGTGGATTAAAGTGAGTGATTTATATCATGTTTCATCATCACCACATGTACGTGCCAAGGATTCCACTGACAGAATAATGCTTTATGTCATTATAGCATTACTCCCGGCAAGTCTTTTTGGTATTTACAATTTTGGATTTAGGGCGCTTTTTATCATTCTGCTTACCATCGCATCGTGTGTGGCATCAGAATGGGTGTTTGACTACATAGTTAAGAAAAAGAGCACAATTACAGACCTTAGTGCGGTAGTTACAGGACTGCTTTTAGCACTAAACCTTCCGGTTTCACTTCCGTGGTGGGAGGCTGTACTCGGTGGAGTATTTGCAATCATCATTGTCAAGTGTATGTTCGGAGGACTCGGACAGAACTTTATGAACCCGGCACTTGGTGGAAGATGCTTCCTTCTCATCGCATTTGCGGCTGACATGACCAATTTCAATGTCACAAGAAACGGTGTGGATGTATACTCAGGAGCAACACCACTTGCGCTCATCAAAAATGAGGGACTTTCAAGTGTCAATGTAAGGGATATGCTTATAGGAAATACTGCAGGAACAATCGGTGAGACATCAGTTATAGCTATTTTAATAGGTGCTATCATCATGATTTTACTTGGAGTCATTGATTTAAAGATTCCTGCATCTTACATTATTACATTTGCCGTTTTCATGTTCCTTTTCGGAGCACAGCAGTTTGATATCAACTATGTTGTTGCAGAGCTCTGCGGTGGTGGACTGATGCTCGGTGCATTTTTCATGGCGACCGATTATGTCACAAGCCCGATTACGCCGATGGGCAAGATAATATTCGGTATCTGCTGTGGTATATTGACAGGAGTATTCCGTTGCTTCGGTGCCAATGCAGAGGGTGTTTCCTTTGCTATCATCTTAAGCAACTGCCTTGTTCCTATTATTGAAAAGGTTTCTATTCCTAGAGCCTTTGGTATGGTAAAGGAGGCAAAGAAGAATGAATAAACGTATTGTACATGACGCTTTGATTTTAACTGCCTTTACTTTGGTGCTTGGTTTTATTCTTGCCTTGGTTCAGGGAATCACGGCAGAGCCTATCGACAAGGCCAATAAAGCAGCAGCACAGAAAGCATATCAGGCAGTATTTTCGGATGCAAAATCATTTGAGAAATATGATTATGATGCTGAAGAAGCTGATAAGCTTGTATCTGATGCGGGCTACAAGGATACAATCGATGATATTGAGACTGCCCTTGATTCAAACAAAAAGACATTAGGCTATGTCATCACAGTTACAGCCAAGGATGGAAGCCAGGGAAGTATCACATTCTCTGTAGGTATCAAGAATGATGGTACTGTAAACGGTTACTCGATCACAAGTATCAGTGAGACTCCGGGACTTGGAATGAAGGCCGAGGAGGCTGATTTCTACAAGCAGTTTGAGAACAAGAAAGTAGACAAGTTCGACGTTGTAAAGACCACACCTTCAAAGGATGATGAGATTGAGGCCATCACAGGCTCAACAATCACATCAAAGGCTATGGCCAACGGCTGCAACGCAGCTATTACTTACTTCCAGAATAAATTACAGGGAGGTGCCAACTAATGAACAAATATGTAGAGCGTTTATATAATGGTATCATTAAGGAAAATCCTACCTTTGTACTTATGCTTGGTATGTGTCCTACACTGGCTGTTACATCCAGTGCGGTAAACGGACTTGGAATGGGACTTTCCACCACGGTGGTACTTATATGTTCAAACCTTTTGATTTCACTTTTCAGAAAAGTGATTCCTAACGGAGTGCGTATGCCGGCGTATATCGTCATAGTTGCATCTCTTGTTACAGTAGTACAGTTTTTAATGCAGGCTTATCTGCCTAGCCTTTCAGCAGCACTTGGTGTATACATCCCACTTATCGTGGTTAACTGTATCATCCTCGGACGTGCCGAGAGCTATGCTTCAAAGAATCCGCCTGTAGAGTCTATCTTTGATGGAATGGGAATGGGACTTGGATTTACAATGGGTCTTACAATCATCGGACTTATCCGTGAAATCTTAGGTGCAGGAACATTCTTCAACATCAAGATTTTCGGTGACTGGTTTACACCAATCACAATCTTTATCATGGCACCGGGAGCCTTCCTCGTACTTGGCTTCCTCGTTGCAGGCATGAATATCATCCGTAAAAAGATGGAAGCAAAGGGTACACCTCTTGCTGAGCCGGCAGGCTGCCTTTCAGGAGATTGTGCACATTGTGGAGCATCATGTCCATCAGCAAAAGCAGCACATGCCGCTGTTGCGCCTAAAACTACAGAAGGAGGGGATAAATAATGGGTACATTAGGTCATTTACTGCTCATTGCAGTAGCATATGCAATAGTTAACAACGTAGTACTTAGCCAGTTCCTTGGTATCTGTCCTTTCCTTGGCGTATCAAAGAACACAAAAACTGCTGCAGGAATGGGTGGTGCGGTAATTTTCGTTATCACAATCGCCACATTCGTTACACAGCTTATTTACAATTTTATACTGTATCCGCTTAATCTGTCATATTTACAGACTATCGTGTTCATTCTTGTAATTGCAGCACTTGTTCAGTTTGTAGAGATGTTCTTAAAGAAACAGATGCCGCCTCTTTACAAGGCACTCGGTGTGTATCTGCCACTTATCACAACAAACTGTGCCGTACTCGGTGTAGCACTTAACAGTGTAACAAAGGGCTATAATATCTTAGAGAGTGTAGTTTACGGCTTTGCCACAGCTTTTGGTTTCTTTATTGCCATCGTGCTTATGGCAGGTGTTCGTGAGAAGATTGAGTATAATGATATTCCAAAGCCTTTCCAGGGAACAGCCATCGTGCTTCTTACAGCGTGTCTTATGGCTATCGCCTTTATGGGATTCTCAGGAATGGTTTCTGTATAGGATTGGAGGAAAAGTGATATGAATGTTACTGCGATTATTATTGCAGCTTTAGTTGTTGGAGCTGTCGGTATAATTCTTGGATTTTTCCTCGGTATTTCAGGAGAAAAATTCAAAGTAGAGGTTGACCCGAGAGAGGAAGCAATACTTGAGGTGCTTCCGGGCAACAACTGTGGTGGCTGTGGATATGCCGGATGCTCCGGACTTGCTGCCGCCATCGTAAAGGGAGAGGCACCGGTAGGACAGTGTCCTGTTGGTGGAGACCCTGTTGCAGCAAAAGTCAGCGAGATTATGGGTGTAAAGGTTGAGGCCGGAGTAAAGAAGGTTGCATTTGTAAAGTGCGCCGGCACATGCGATAAAGCAAATACAGACTACGACTACACAGGAGTAGAGGATTGTGTTGCCATGTCATTTGTACCGGGCGGCGGATCTAAATCATGTAATTATGGCTGCCTTGGCTATGGAAGCTGTGTGAAGGCATGTCCTTTTGATTCAATCCATGTGGTTGACGGAGTTGCATGCGTCAATCCGCTTACATGCAAGGCCTGCGGCAAATGCGTAGAGGCTTGTCCAAAGCACCTCATCGAGCTTATTCCATATGACACAAAGCACGTTGTAAAGTGCAGCTCAAAGGACAAGGGCAAGGATGTCATGAAGGCATGCTCGGTTGGATGTATCGGCTGTCATCTGTGCGAGAAGAATTGTCCGTCAGATGCTGTCCATGTAGTAGACAATGTAGCTTATATTGATCAGGAGAAATGTACAGGCTGCGGAATCTGCGCAGAGAAGTGTCCAAAGAAGATTATTTTATAATGCATAAAAGCTGTCACATATCATTATGATATGTGGCAGCTTTTTTATAAGCTTGCAGCTATTCTGTGCTTACGTTATATTCATCTGATGTCGTGATAATACTATAATCATTTGTCACAAATATTGCCTCAACACCGGAAAGAGAATTGATAAGCTCCTTTGCTTTATCAATGCCAAGAGCAAAGCATGTGGTGCTTAAGGCATCTCCGTCGCAGGAGGAGTCGCTTATGATGGTGACAGAGTATAGATTATTTTTTACAGGATAGCCGGTTGTGGTGTCCAGTATATGGTGATATAGCTTGCCATCTACTCTGTAGTACCGCTCGTAGATGCCGGAGGTTACGACGGATTTGTCCTTGACTTTGACAGTACATATTGGCTCACCGCTCTCGTCAAAGGGCTTTTGTATGCCGACTGTATAATCACTTCCGTCGGATTTTTCACCGACAGTGAGGACATTGCCACCCAGGTTTATGATGCCTGAGGTGATTTTTTTGGACTGTAAATAAGCCTTCATCTTATCGGCGATAAAGCCCTTTGCGATTCCGCCAAGGTCAAGTTTTGCTTTTGAATCGGTTAGCATCACATCGTTTCCGTTAATCTGTATATTGCGGTAATTTACATGTGCTAGCTCGCTTTGTATCTGCGCATCAGACGGAACGACTGATGCATCAACCTCATTATCTTTAGAGTCGGTATTTTCAGCTATTTCGGAAAAATTCCACAAATCAGACAGCTTTCCTATAGTGATATCAAACCTGCCGTCACTTGTGTCGCCGTATTCGATGCCCTTTTTGATGAGCTCAAGCGTATCATTGCTTACTGTGACATATTCTTTGCCGGCAGCGTCATTTATTTTGCTCACCTCTGAGTAACTAACTGTGTTTGACAGCATATCTTCATATTTCTTTGCCATATCAAAGCAGTCGTCTATGTATTTCTCGTCGGTAGTGCCATAAAGCGTAATCTGTATTATCGTGTCAAAGTAGAAGCCCTGTTTTGAAACCTTCTGCTGAGCCTTGGGCTTTAATTCACATGCAGACAGGCTTCCTGTTATTGTGGCAATTGCCAAAAGGACAGGGACAAGATGTTTTAGTTTATTTTTCATAATGCATCCTTTATTAATTTCCTAGTTGTAAATTATTTATAGTTAAAGCTTAAATAGTAAAAGCATAAATATAACTTTGCGTCCGGGCTTTATGAAATTTAAAGCCGAAAGCAACAGAAATATAATAACACAAAATAAAAAAATGAGACAGTAGTAAAAATGATTTTGTATTTTGCATGAATATATGGTAAAGTAGTAAATGTATGCGTAATGTAGTTATGTATGCATTTAGACTTACAATAGGAAAGATGATAGAAATGAGTTTTTTAGACAATTATAAAAGAGTGGTAATAAAGATAGGTTCATCGACGCTGACACATGCAGAGACGGGAAGCCTCAATTTTTCAAAGATGGAGCGTCTGGTGCGCTCGATATGTGATTACAGAAACAGCGGTATGGATGTGTGCCTCGTAAGCTCCGGCGCCATCGCGGTTGGACGTGATGTGATAGGCATAAAGGAGCGCCCGAGCGACATTTCAATAAAGCAGGCATGCGCCGCAGTGGGACAGGGCAGGCTGATGATGACATATCAGAAGCTTTTTTCCGAGTATAATCAGAATTCCGGACAGGTGCTCATGACAAAAAATACCATAGTCAATCCTGTTTCCAGACGCAATGTTATGAATACATTTGATGAGCTTTTTGATCTGAACGTGGTGCCTATTGTCAATGAAAATGATACGGTAAGTACATACGAGATGCAGTTTGGTGACAATGATACGCTGTCTGCTATTGTTACATCAATCACGAAGGCTGATCTGCTCATACTGCTATCTGATATAGACGGACTGTATTCCGATGATCCTCATGACAATCCGGATGCAAAGCTTATCAGAGAGGTTGATACGCTTGACAGGAAAATACTTGGCATGGCAAAGTCATCAACCGGCAGCGATGTCGGAACCGGCGGCATGGCGACAAAGCTTACGGCGGCAAAGATTGCCACATATTCCGGTGCCGATATGATTATCGCAAACGGCGGAAATATGGGGATTTTATATGACATTATGAATGACAGATATACAGGAACACTTTTCCACAGGGCAAAGGATGCAGAGTTTGTGCTTGCGGATTATATACAAAGAGAGATGGCACCTACATCTACAGGCGGCCAGTAATCAGCTATAAATTTGAAATCAGGAGAGTGCTATGACACAGGAAAAAATACAGCGAATCAATGAGCTTTACAGAAAGTCACAGGCAGAGGGACTTTCTGAGGCAGAGAAAAAGGAGCAGGATCTTTTGCGAAAGGAGTATATAGCAAACGTGAAGAAGAATTTAAGAAACCAGCTCAACAATATCGATATGGTAAACGATGACGGTTCGGTTGAGAACCTCGGCGAGAAATATGGAAACAAAAAAAGAAATTCGTAGCAGGCTAAAAAAGCAAAGGAGCCTTCTTGGTGCTGATGAGTGCCACAACATGAGCCATGACATTTATAAAAGGCTCATAGCTTTAGAACTCGACAGGGAATATGACAACATACTTTTGTATTCAGCTATTAGAAATGAAGTGAATACTGATGAGTATTTTACCTATTTAATAAACAAAGCAAAAAGGATATATTATCCGAGGGTTTCTGGCGATAAAATGTCCTTTTACAGGGTAAGAAGCCTTGATGAGCTTAATTGTGGTTCATTTAATATTAAAGAGCCTGATATGACGAAGGAGTATACGCAGGCGGATGGCAGGGCGCTTATGATAGTGCCGGGGCTTGCATTTTCGGATACCGGTTACAGAATCGGCTATGGAAAGGGCTTTTATGACAGATATTTATCGTCTTTTACAAAAAGAGATACTGTCATGGCAGTTGGAGTGGGCTACGATTTCCAGTTACTTAGCAGCATGACGTATGAAGATGAATATGACGTACCCTTAGATGGAGTGATAACAGATAAGAGAGAGGTGTTTATTGATGACTGATTTAGAAAAAATTTGTGCGGATGCATACGAGGCCAGGGTAAAGATAGGAACACTGGATACGGATATCAAGAATAAGGTATTAAATGATGCAGCGGACAATCTGCTTAAGGCAGAGGAAGAAATCCTTGAGGCAAACAAAAGGGATGTGGCCACAGCAGAGGAAAATATGAAGGCAAAGAGCATGATTGACAGGCTCTCGCTTGACCATGACAGGCTCCTTGGCATGGCTGACGGACTCAGACAGATAGCAAAGCTTGCAGACCCAATTGGGGAAGTGATGTCTATGGCAAAGCGTCCTAATGGCCTTATTATCGGAAAAAGAAGAGTTGCAATCGGTGTTGTGGGAATCATTTTTGAGGCGCGCCCAAATGTCACATCAGATGCCTTTGGTCTGTGCTTTAAGACAGGCAACTGTGTCATATTGAAGGGTGGAAGTGATGCGATAAATACCAATATCGCAATAGTTAAGGCACTAAAAAAGGCTTTAACGGACAATTTGGTTTCTGCTGCTGCACTTGCACTTATTGAGTCAACAGACAGAGAGACAACAAATGCGTTTATGAAGATGGATCAGTATGTGGATGTACTCATACCAAGAGGTGGTGCAGGACTCATCCAGAATGTTGTCAAAAATGCCACAATCCCTGTCATCCAGACCGGTACAGGCAACTGCCATGTATATGTGGACAAGGATGCTGACTTTGACATGGCTGTTAATATTATTAACAATGCAAAGACACAGAGAATCAGTGTCTGCAATGCATGTGAGTCGATTGTAGTACACAGCGCCATAGCAGAGGAATTTCTGCCAAAGCTGTATGATAAGTTAAGAGAGCATCATGTACAGATGCACTGTGATGAAAGAGCGCAGGCAATTCTTGCCGGAAGAGATGATGTGACAGAGGCCACTGCCGATGACTGGGGTATGGAGTATCTTGATTACATCATGTCGGTAAAGATTGTTGACAGTATTGATGAGGCAATCGAGCATATCAACAGATACAACACATCACATTCAGAGGCAATCGTCACAAATGATTATGACAACGCACAGAAGTTCTTAAATGAGATAGATGCTGCATGCGTTTATGTAAATGCCTCAACCAGATTTTCTGATGGAAATGAATTCGGCTTTGGAGCAGAGATTGGCATCAGCACACAGAAGCTTCATGCAAGGGGACCTATGGGGCTTGAGGCACTGACAAGCTATAAGTATATTATTTACGGCAGCGGTCAGATCAGGGAATAGTCAGGTAAAGTATTATAGAATTAATTTGAGAGGAAACATAATATAACATGAGTTACGATATAGATATAACAAAGACACCACCGGCACATGAGCCTGAGAGGCAGTATTACTACATGGCAAAGGCAAAGGATTTTGTTGAAAAGAAATCTAAAGAAATCGGCCGTCCTATGACTTATTTCGTAAAGACCTTCGGCTGTCAGATGAACTCTAAAAACAAGATGCCTAAAACCTTGTAAAATCAACCTTTCTTGTTAATCTAATCTTACTCATACATACAAAAAAGAGAGCAGGCTGCCTCCTCAGCCTGCTCTCACTCTCTGTAAAGGAACTCGTGAACGAGTCCGTTCTTAAACTCTATCGAAGCCACGCGTCCGTCCAGCAGAACAATCCTCTCAATCACACTGTTCACAAAATCCTTAAGCACCTTTGCATCCACAGCACAGGCGAGCTCCCTGTAGTTGATGTGCTCACCTGATGCAATCTGATGAGCAATTAAAAATCCGGATGCAGTGGAGATGAAAGACATATCATCGTATTTTGTATCTGCAGTGTCGGCTTCAAGAGCTGACAGCTCATTCTCTATGTCACTGAGCGTGCCCTCAAGCTCCCTCTTAGACATCAGATATTCTTTTTCACTCATTGCATCATCTTCAAATAAAAACAGCTTCTTGAGCCTCTCAAGCGCTCTGATGGTCTTATCTCTTTTTGCCGTGAGTGCATCAGAATCACCGGAGCGGATGACAGTATAAGGTGCAGCAGTGTACCGCTTCGGTTTGAAACCATGTATGATAGTGTCAAAGGTGACATCCAGTCCAATGTCAGCGATGCCTGCCACCTGCTCAAACTCCGGGCCGGTGAGGAGTATCTGCTCCAGATCAGAGACAGAGTGCAGCAGTTTCTTTGACTTGGAAGCCTTGACCAGATTTGAGATATAGTTGAAAATAAACGGTCCGAGCTTCACATCAGAGGTGCCCTTTGCCTTGCAGTGAATTTTTTTGTTGTGAGCACCGCATCGATAATTCGACGGCCTGAAACCATCGGCTCTGACCACATCGGCATCGGAGTGATAGAAAGCCCCGCACAGACCACACACGACAAGACCGCCGAACACATGAGTCTTCTTACTGACCACCTTGCGCCCATCCTTGCCGAGTCCGAAGGTGTTCAGGTCCATCTGATGAGTCACCCTCTCATAGAGCTCTCTGTCAATAAGAGGTGGAAATACATCCTTCACATAGATAACCTCAGAGGGATCATTCCTCTTGCCTCTGGCAGATTTCCTGTAATTGTAGCGGTAGTCACCGACATTCATAGGATTCCTCAGAAAATCAGCCACGGTTTTGCTGGTCCACTCACCGCCACGCTTGGTCGGGATGTCGTGAGCATTACAGTAATCACGCACCACACAGGTAGAGTGGCTCTCATCATAGAGCCTGTACATCATCCGGGCATATTCTGCCTCAGTATCAGAATGCACCGGGCATTGTTTCTTTGTATCCCAGTCCCAGCCATACGGCACTCTGGCACCATTCCACTTGCCCTCAAGCGCACGGTTCATCATGATGTCACGCACACGCTCACCTGTAAGCTTGCGCTCCAGCTCCGCAAACACGAGGATAATCTTGAGCACGGCTTCACCGATGGCACTAGAGGTGTCGAACTGCTCATTTAAAGAGATGAAAGCCACCTTATGCTCCTTGAAATCATTGTACATGATAGAGAAGTCCACGAGATTACGTGAAATACGGTCAATCTTGTACACCACGACATGGGATATCATGCCGGATTTGACCTTCTCAATCATTCTCTGATACTCCGGACGGTGAGTGTTCTTGCCGGAGCGCCCAGCATCCTTGAATACTTCAAAATTTTCAGTTTTAAGAAAATGCTTCACATAGTTGGAGCATTCCTGAATCTGAAAAGGGATAGAGTCTCTGTCAGCCTGTTTCCCTGTGGAAACCCTGACATAGATAGCGACAGTTTTAGACATATAAAAAGCCCCTTTCTAAAAAAGAGGGCATGTGATATAATAAGACTTGTCTAGGGAGTTATTATATTGGCCCTCGGGTTAATAGGTAACATCTATATAATCGCTCTGCAGTTGCCGCTGCAGGGCGTTTGTTTAATTACAGCACTTTTTACACGGTGCTAAACCAAGAGACTTTGCCTCTTCGATGTCAATTTGAATAGCATCCTGCATACCACTACATGATGGAATAGTGTGATACTTTGAACCAGATGCTTTATAATATACAAAATCCTTTTTAACAATATCAATATTTAATACTTTAGAAAGATATTCACTGTCATCAGGAAAAAGGGAGCAGTGACGATTGAGTTCATATTGAAGAGCGTTATTAAGTCGGTCAAAAGGTGTTGTGTATGATAACAAACTTAATATAAAAAGCAATTCACTAAAACCAGAGGTCATTAAACCATAATCCGCATGAAAAATCTCGTCTTTTCGCAGGGTATTGCGACTCTGATAGTTATAAATACGACCGCCATGCGCGGACATATTTCTGTAATCAATACAAATGAAAAGAGTATCCATCATAAGTTTTTTCATGGAATCATCGTAAATAAAATCGTAGTGGTCATGGTATAAATGGGATATCATTTCATTTTGCTCAGGAGTTTTAAAGAATCCGACAAAATTAACAATTGTAGTAAAATATACCCCCTTAAAGAGTATCCAAGGTGGAACATCACCATACTTTGACATATAGTGGTGTATTGGATCTTTATCTGAATACAATGCCTTTTTTATCTTTTCTAAAGTTTCAGAAAGTGTAAATCTCTTTTTTCTACGTTTCTTATTAGCATAATTCCTATAATTAAGATATTTTGCAGAGGCAGTACCGAATGATTTTGAAATTACATCGGCAGC
>OIDX01000197.1_pt1 | contig 18860 bp, 19 predicted proteins | sample 1581671 | NCBI WGS metagenome assembly OIDX01 (sample SAMEA3882534, study PRJEB24775) | human gut metagenome | biome: human-associated habitat; feature: intestine environment; material: feces | place: Netherlands | collected 2009/2010 | reverse complement strand
TCGTCCCGGATATAGACGAGGTTCCAGCCACTCTTTCATACAAGATAGCGACCGGTATTCTCAGGGATGAACTGAAGTTTGAAGGAGTTGTCATAACCGATTCATTTGAGATGGAATCCATAGCGGACAATTACAGTGTGGATGATGCGGTAGTGATGTCGGTAAAAGCCGGAATGGATATGATACTGCAGCCGAAGGATATGGCGTCGGCGGTGAATTCCATAGAACAGGCAGTGGCGGACGGCGAGCTGTCAGAGGACAGGATAGACGAGAGCGTCCGAAGGATACTCACCCTGAAGGAGAGCCGCGGACTGCTCAAATAGCAAACTATGTAGTAATCAAAACTATTTAACCTTGTTATATATATTACATTGTGGTAAAATTATTTTTATCTGGGGTGCAAAAATGCACTGTCAGCAGATAGAATGAAAAATACGAGGTATGAGATGAAAAGAGTAGTTGTAACAGGCATGGGTGCTGTGACACCTATAGGAAACAGTGTAGAAGAATTCTGGGATAATATAAAGAAGAATACAGTTGGTATCGGAGAGATCACAAAGTTTGATGTCAGCGATTACAAGTGCAAGCTTGCTGCTGAGGTGAAGAACTTTGATCCAAAGCAGTATATGGATCCAAAGGCGGCAAGACGTATGGAGCCATTTTGTCAGTATGCCATAGCAGCTACAGGCGAGGCGATCAAGGATGCAGGTCTTGACCTTGAGAAGGAAGACAGAACAAGGATCGGAACATGTATAGGAAACGGACTTGGCGGTGTGGCAACCATAGAGAAGGAGCACAAGAAGGTTGTAGAGGGCAAAGCGAACAGAGTTAGTGTAATGATGGTTCCTATGATGATATCCAACATGGCTGCGGGCAATGTTGCAATACAGTTTGGCCTTGAGGGCAAATGTACTGACATAGTTACAGCCTGTGCCACAGGAACAAACTCTATAGGAGAGGCTTACAGATATATACAGGCAGGAGAGGCCGATGTCATGGTTGCAGGTGGTGCAGAGTCACCTATCTGTGAGACAAATGTATCAGGATTTATTTCAATGACAGCGCTTTCAAGTGCAGAGGATCCTATGAGAGCGTCCATACCATTTGACAAGGACAGATGTGGATTTGTAATAGCAGAGGGCGCAGGAGTTGTTGTACTTGAGTCACTTGAGCATGCTCAGGCGAGAGGTGCCCAGATCCTGGCTGAGGTAGTCGGATATGGTTCAACCTGTGATGCATATCACATCACATCCCCTAAGGAGGATGGAAGTGGTGCAGGACGTGCCATGAAGCTTGCCATGGAGGAGGCCGGAATCACACCTGCTGATGTTGACTACATCAACGCACATGGAACAAGTACCCATCACAATGACCTCTTTGAGACAAGAGCCATCAAGTATGCTATGGGCGATGACGCATACAACGTGAACATCAATTCCACAAAGTCCATGATAGGACATCTGTTTGGAGCTGCCGGAGCAGTTGAGTTCATAACATGTGTGAAGTCCATAGAGGATTCATACATCCATCCAACAGTTGGTCTCCGCGAGACAGAGGGTGAGATGGATCTCAACTACACCATGGGCGAGGGTGTACATAAGGATATTACATATGCGCTCAGCAACTCACTGGGATTTGGCGGACACAACGCAAGTATACTTGTGAAGAAGTTCGAGGCATAATACAGGCAGGATTACTGATAATTACATATAACAGGAAAACATCACTTCAGACACAGGGGTGATGTTTTTTTGTGCGCTGTCCCAGGTTAATAAAATAAATATTTGGGGGACATAAACTAATAAAACCACAAAACAACACAAAAAAACATGAAAAACAAATGAAAACCAGGAAAACCCACAAAATGTGTTGACAATCCCACATGGCGTGGCTATGATACAAAGCAAAACAGAAGCGCGTATCTGATTTTAGAGTGCAAAGGGGCACGGAGATAGAACTGTAAAGTTTCATCTCTGTGCCCCTTTTGTTTTAACAGGGAAATCTTTTGGAGGTGGAATATGGCTACTAAATCAAGCATTATGGACACTAACAGCTACAGTGATGACTACAGTTCACTGCTTAGTAACACGACAAGGGATATGATAAACCGCCGTGAGAAATGGATGGGTGGTGCATACAGACTTTTCTATAGAAAGCCGGTCAACCTTGTGAGAGGACAGGGACAGTACCTCTGGGATGCAGAGGGGAATAAATATCTGGACATGTACAACAATGTGGCAGGAATCGGTCATTGCCATCCTGCTGTGGTCGAGGCAGTTACAGAGCAGATGAAGCTTTTAAATACCCACACACGTTATCTGCATGAGAGGATCATTGATTACAGTGAGGATCTGCTGAAGATGATGCCGGACGAGATAGACAAGATAATGTTCATGTGTACCGGTTCTGAGGCAAATGACCTGGCACTCCGAGTGGCACAGGAATACACGGGCGGCACCGGAATCATAGTTTCAAGGGAGGCGTACCACGGAACAAGTGCTCTGACATCTGGATGTTCACCAGCCCTTGGAAGCGAGCAGCCACTGCTTCCGAATGTAAGACTCATTGAGACACCTGACTATTACAGACATGGCGGTACACCTGAGGAGTTCACCGCATGGTACTCAGGAGAGATGCAGAAGAAGATCGATGAGCTGGAGGCAGCAGGATATAAGTTCTCATGCTTCCTTGCAGATTCTATATTCTCATCAGATGGAGTACATCCGAATCCGGTCGGTTTCCTGAAGGCGGCCATCGATGTGGTACATAAGAATGGCGGTGTATTCATAGCTGATGAGGTGCAGCCGGGATTTGCAAGAACGGGAGATGCGTTCTGGGGATTCGCCAGACATGGGATCATACCTGACATGGTGACAACAGGAAAGCCTATGGGTAACGGAATCCCGATATCAGGACTTGCCGCCAAGCATGAGGTACTCGCCGCATTCAGCGACAAACTTCCATATTTCAATACATTTGGAGGAAATCCAGTGGCTATCGCAGCCGCACAGGCTGTGCTTAATGTCATAAAAGAAGAAAAGCTGCAGGAGCATTGCAAGGTGGTCGGTGCAAAGCTTCTGAAAGCATTGCAGGAGGTAAAGGACAGACATCCTGATTCTGTGGGAGACGTCAGAGGCGCAGGCCTGTTCATTGGATTTGAGCTTGCGAAGAATGACGGCAAGAAGACTCCGGATCAGCAGAAGGCACTGGATGCCATCGAACTTCTGCGAGACAACAATGTACTGACTTCTGTTGCAGGCCCTTATGGAAATGTCTTAAAGCTTCGTCCGCCCATGGCATTCCAGGAGTGCGATATCGACTGGATAGCATCAACCCTCGATAAATGTCTGCATCAGCTTGAGTCATAGATAACACACGAAAAGGAGGAAGAATTATGAAAAAGAAGATTTGCTCAATACTTTTGGCAGCCGCACTGGCACTTACGGTGACTGCATGTGGAAGCTCTGGAGGAAGTACAGATGGGAGCACACAGGCAGTGACAACAAGCTCTGAGTCCAAGACGGACAAGGACACACTGGTGATCCTGGGAGCAGAGAACTGGCAGGCATCACTCAGCCCACTGAAGCACACTTCCACGATGATGCTTCACGCAGAGGCCATAGCTCTGGAACATCTACTGGTCATGGATGAGAAGACACAGGAGCCACAGCCTAATCTTGCTACTGAGTGGTCATATGACGACAGTCAGACAGTCTTGACGGTCAAGCTTCGTGAGGGCGTAAAGTTCCACGACGGTTCAGACTTTACCGCAGAGGATGCCGCAGCATCATGTGAGGCATATTCAAGCTCACAGAACGTATCCGGTTCATGGTGGGCAGATGAGTTAAAGTGTAAGGTCATAGACGATTATACATTTACCATAACTCCGGCATCGGGAAAGCCTCTTGGCTCTCTGGTCAACATGCTTTGTTCAACTCCGATAATGTCCGCTGACGATCTTGCAGATCCTGAGAACACTCTGGATAAGAGATACAACGGAACCGGCCCATACAAGATGGTAAGCTTTGAGAACGATACAGCGACATATGAGCTGTTCGACGATTACTGGGGAACTCTTCCTAAGATAAAGAAGATCGAGTACAAGTACGTTGCGGATGCCACAACACGTCTGTCAGCATTGCAGTCAGGTGAGGCCGATGTCATCGAGCGTGTTGATTCCGATGCGGTGTCTGTGCTTGAGTCAGACAGCAATATCGTGGTTGACAAGTTTCTCACCACAGAGTGTAAGCACCTTATTCCAAAGTTCAAGATGCCGCCTATGAATGAGAAGCTCGTCAGAAAGGCGATAGCCTACGCGATCGATTATGACGGAATCGTAAATGATATATTTGGCGGATATGCAGAGAAGGCAGACAGCTTTATTTCCTCAACTATCTGGGGATACAAGGCAGTTGGCGGAGTTGGTGAATATGATCCTGAAAAGGCTGCAGAATGTTTGAAGGAGGCAGGTTATGAGAATGGTGAGGGACTTCCAGAACTCAACATCTACACATCAGTAGGTTTTTACCCTAAGACAAAGGAATATTACGAGTACATTGCAGCTTGTTTACAGGCTGTCGGTATCAACTGTAAGGTCGTTCCACTTGATACTTCATCATGGGGCGATGTGTTATATGAAGAAACTCCTTGCTACATGATCGACTGTGGATGGCAGCCATCAGGTATCGAGCCTGAGCTGAAGCTGAATTCATGGTATGCAGCAGGTCGAATCAGCCACTATGAGCCTACGGCAGAGCTTCAGGACATCATGGACAGATTCGCAACTGAGACAGACCCAGATAAGAGAAAGCAGATCCTTCAGGACGAGTACCTTCCGGCCCTGGCAGAGGAGATGCCTGATATCCCTATCATCAAGTCCATGACTATCTTCGGAGTGAGATCAAATGTCAAGGGCCTTGAGTACACAAGTGGTGCAGATTATATCTTCACAAATGTCACAAAAGAGTAAGAGTATAGCAATACATTAGATTCACAAAAAGGGGCTGCATGTGTAAGGATACAGCATGTGGCCCTTTTTAAGAAGGGAGGAAATCAAAGTGCTGGGAACCGTTTTAAAAAGACTTGCACAGGGCATTTTTGTTACCTTTTGCGTTATATTTATCAGCTTTGTAATACTTCGAATGATACCGGGAGATCCGGCGAAGGTCATGGCTCCGACAGCAACAGTAGAACAGCAGCAGGCGATCAGAGACAGTATGGGACTGGAAAAGTCCATCCCGGAGCAGTTTAAAATGTACATGGTGAATCTGTTCCACGGAGATCTTGGAGAGTCATATTTCAAGAGCGATACAGTCCTGAATGTTATGGAGCAGGCCACACCTTTATCATTGATACTGCTGATATCTTCAGTGGTCATATCGATCATATTATCCCTGATCCTGGGAACCATCGCAGGACTAAATGGAAATAAATGGGAGGATCGTCTCATCTCGAGTATTGCGGTACTGTTCCAGTCAATGCCTAACTACTGGGTATCCTCCGTGTTGATCATTATTTTCTCAGTCAGACTTGGACTGCTGCCGTCAATGGATTATTCGGGACCTGCATCCTGCGTGCTCCCGACAGTTGCACTGGCACTTCCGCTCACGGCGGTGCTCACCAAGGTGGTGCGTTCCTCACTGATCGACAGTTACAATCAGGAATTTGTCAAGGTTGCATATGCGAGAGGAATATCGACAGTGGCGATATATTTCAAATACGCACTCAGGAATTCACTTATCCCTGTACTGATATCCCTAGGAACACAGCTTGGCTTTCTGGTAGGAAGTATCGTTGTTGTCGAGTATGTATTTAACTTCCCGGGAATCGGATACACGGTGTTAAATGCGATCCTTCGAAGAGATTACAACTTGGTTCAGGGAATTATCATTCTGTTTTCCGTATTCTTTATTGTTTTGAATATTGCCATTGATCTTGGAAGTATCCGTCTTGATCCACGAATGAGAAAAGCACAGGGAGGACTGTAATTATGAAGAAAAAAAGTAAATTTAGATCAGTCCTTCAGTGGATTGGTAAAAACAAATTATTTACACTTGGAATCATTATTGTAGGAATCTATCTCCTTGCCGGGATCTTTGCGCCGCTCATCGCGCCGTCGGACCCGGGCAAGGCAAATCCATCCATCAGATTATTGAAACCATTTCAGGATCCGGCACACTGGCTGGGAACTGATGCCATAGGACGTGATCTGTTCTCGAGACTTTTGTATGGAATCCGTACCTCAGTCATAATTGGTTTCTGCAGCGTTCTGCTGGCCGCCCTCATAGGACTGATAGTCGGAATCATATCCGGTCTCACAAGTCCGGGACCTCTGGATTCAGTGCTGATGAGAATCACCGATGTACAGATGGGATTCCCATTTATCGTACTTGCCATGATCGCACTCACACTGTTCGCACCGAATGAGGTGTCGGTAACCATAGTGCTGAGTCTGGCACTGTGGCCGGCCTATGCGAGAACGGTGCGGTCAAATGTAATACCCCAGAAGAGCGCAGATTATATCGCAGCGGCAAAACTCATGGGGGCGAGCTCATGGAGGATATCCACGAAGTATATCGGCAAGAATCTGATCCCTGCCATGCTTCCTCTCATACCGCTTGATATCGCCGGAATGATCATCAACGAGAGCTTGCTCAGCTACATGTCACTCGGTATAAATCCGCCAAAGATATCCCTTGGAAACATAATGTCCGATGCCCGTGGCTATATTGCATCTGATGCATGGTATATCATGATCCCCGGCATCGTTCTTATCATCATGGTTCTCGGACTGAATTTTATCGGTGACAATCTTCAGGTTCATTTCGATCCAAAGCTTCGCAAATAGGAGGATAACAGTATGGATAATAATACAGAAAAAGATACAGATGTGATCCTTGAGGTAAAGGATTTAAAGACCTATTTCAAGACCGGTCCGCACAAAGTCGTGAAAGCAGTTGAGGGAGTCAACTTCTCACTGCGGAAAGGCAAGGTGCTTGGAATAATAGGAGAGAGTGGTTCCGGCAAGAGCGTGACGGCGAGATCGATACTGAGGATCGTGGAATCTCCGGGTTACATAGCAGGCGGCGAGATCAGGTTCAAAGGTCAGGATATACTGAAGCTCCCGGAGAAGGAGATGAAGAGCATCCGTGGAAATGAGATCTCCATGATATTCCAGGATCCTACTACATCGTTCAATCCCTACATGACAATTGGAGCACAGCTTGCCGAGGCCTATAACGCACATACCCCATCGGGTTCAGAAAAGGCAAAACAGGAGATAATGAGAGTTCTCAAGCTTGTCGGAATAACCAACGGCGAGGAGGTCATAAAGAAATATCCGTGTGAGTTCTCAGCGGGTTTCAGACAGAGGATATTCATAGCGATGTCAATGATATTGTACCCGGATCTGCTCATAGCGGACGAGCCTACAACAAGTCTTGGAATCACCATTCAGGCGGAGATCATCGAAGCCCTCAGTGAGGTGCAGAAGCAGACCGGCATCTCCATCATGATAATCACCCACGACTTTGGCGTGGTGTCCCAGTTCTCAGACGACATATTTGTCATGTATGCGGGAAGATGCGTGGAGTCGGCATCCAAGAAGGATCTGCTCAGAAATCCAAAGCATCCTTATACGGTTGGACTTATCCGTTCTGTTCCGCTTCTCGAGGCTCGTAAGACGAAGAGACTGAAATCCATTCCGGGATTCCCGCCGGATATGTCAAATGTCCCGGAGGGATGTCCATTTGCTTCCCGTTGTGAATATGCGAAAGATATATGTCATAAAGAGATGCCGGCACTGAAACCGGTTGGAGAGGGACATATGTGTGCCTGCCATTTCCCACTGGATTATGACATTAACGAAGATACAGAATTGGGGTGATCATATGAAGGATATAGTATTATCTTGCGATAATCTGTTGAAGCAGTATCCGGTGAAAAAGGGAATGTTCAACAAGGTTGTCGGACAGAAGAACATAGTCGACCATGTCTCGCTGGAGCTGGAAAAGGGCAAGACACTTGCGATTGTCGGAGAGTCGGGCTGTGGCAAGACGGTGCTGACGAGAGTCCTGCTGGGAATTGAGGACAAGACGGACGGAAGTATCGTATTTGAAGGAAAATCCGTGGACGATATGACGCCCCAGGAAAAGAGCGATATGAAAGCAAAGATACAGATGATCTTTCAGGACACTCTGGGATCGCTGCATCCGAGAATGAGTATCCGTGAATCACTTGAGGAGCCATTGATCCTGAATGGAGTGAAGGACAAGGAGGAGAGGGAGAAGATCATTCTGGACACACTTTCACAGGTCGGAATGGCACCGATGTTCCTTGACAGATATCCGCATCAGTTATCCGGTGGACAGAGACAGAGGATAATCATAGCGCGGTGTCTGGTTGTCACACCGAAGATCATATTTGCCGATGAGCCTATATCGGCACTGGACGTGTCATTGCAGGCACAGGTCATAAATATGCTGATGGATCTGCAGGACAAATATAAGTTGTCCATGCTGCTGATCGCCCACGATCTGGCTGTGGTGAGACAGATCGCGGATCAGATAAAGATCATGTATTTCGGAGAGATAGTCGAGAGTGCACCGAGCAGCGAGATATACAAGAATGCGCAGCACCCATATACAAAGGTTCTGCTCAAGGCGGCTCCGAGTATAAGCAAGGGACTTGAGGATGCGGGCTTTGACATAGACCTTAAGCCAGGTGATATACCTGATCCGGCAAAGCCGATGCCGGGATGTCCGTTCTGTACACGCTGTATATATGCGGATGAACGTTGCATGAAAGAGCGCCCGGAGGAGACAGAGGTATCACCGGGACATACGGTTCGCTGTCACAAGGCAGGACAGATATAACAGAGATTAAGGAGGAATCGTGATGGAATATAGTGCAGTCAGTACGATATGGATTATGGTAGGAACGGTACTCATTTTCTTCATGCAGGCGGGCTTTGCGATGCTTGAGACCGGCATGACGAGGGTAAAAAATGCAGGAAATATCGCCATGAAGAATCTGGTTGACTATTGTATCGGTTCGGTGACGTTCTGGTTGATAGGATTCGGAATTATGTATGGCGGCGATGGAGCTGTACTGGGTAAGATCAAAGGTGTGGCAATGGAATCGGTATATGGAGGCGGCATGCTTCCTGACGGGATCCCATTCTGGGCATTCCTGATATTTCAGACAGTATTCGCTGCGACGGCGGCGACCATCGTGTCGGGTGCCATGGCGGCGAGAACTAAATTTGCAGCATATTGTATATACAGTCTGATGATAAGTCTGGTGATCTATCCTATATCGGGACACTGGATATGGGGAGACGGCTGGCTGGCACAGCTCGGATTCCATGATCTTGCCGGATCCACAGTTGTACATATGGTGGGCGGTGCCGCTGCATTTGCAGGAGCGTGGATGCTCGGCCCGCGTATCGGAAAGTATTCAAGAAGCGGAAAGTCGAAGAAGATACCGGGACACAGCATGCCGCTGTCAGTGCTTGGAATATTTATTCTGTGGTTTGGCTGGTTCGGCTTCAACGGAAGCTCGGTTCTGCCACTGACAGGAGATACGGTGTCGCTAGTTGGAAAGGTGTTCTGTAACACCAATCTATCCGCTGCGGCTGGAGCAGTCACAGCGATGTGTATAAGCTGGGCGTGGAAGAAGAAGCCGGATATCGCCATGACACTCAACGGCGCTCTGGCAGGCCTGGTTTCTATCACTGCGGGAGCCGACGTTATAAGTACACCACTTGCGGTGTTGGTCGGAATCGTGGCCGGAGCGATAGTAGTTGGGGGAATGCATTTCATAGAGAACGTGGTAAAGATAGATGATCCTGTGGGAGCCATCGCGGCACACGGATTCGGTGGCCTGTGGGGAACTGTAGCGGTTGGATTGTTCTCAGACGGAACCGCCACAAAGACAAAGGGCCTGCTGCTCGGCGGTGGTGGTTACCAGTGCGGAATCCAGATCCTTGGCGGAATAGTTGTGTTCCTGTATGTATTTGCAGCTTCGGCACTACTGTTCAAGATCGTTCAGAAGACCATCGGCCTTCGTGTATCGGCTGAGGATGAGATGGATGGACTGGATATCAGTGAGCACGGATTTTCAAATACTTACACAGAGGTGCTGTCCTCAGACGGAATAAGCGCGCCTATGATGAATGTGCCTAAGATCGATGGCAAGGCATTTGACAGCCCAGAAAATGCGGAGAATCTTAACATATCCAAGGTGGTCATCATAGCGAGAAAGAACAAGCTTGACGCACTGCTTCACGCCATGAATGACATAAATGTAACTGGAGTTACGATCACGGATGTGACCGGATATGGTATACAGAAGGGAAATAATGACAAATATTACCGCAGCTCGGATGCGGATCTGAACCTGCTTCCTAAGGTGAAGGTCGAGGTCATAGTCAGCACTGTACCTGTGTCCAGGGTTGTGGAAACTGCGGAGAAGGTGCTGTACTCCGGCAACTATGGCGATGGCAAGATATTCGTATACGATGTGAAAAATGTTGTGAAGGTTAGAACCGGAGAGGTTGGAAGAGAAGCATTGATTGATGAGAGCAAGTAGGAGAGGAGGCTTTTTTATGCGCAAGACAACAATTGATGAGGCGATCGCAAGGGTCGATGACTGGAAGGGCAAGGAGATCAGTTACAAGCCCGTTTCAGGATGAATAACGAATCCGAATTTCAAAGTGGATGTGGAGGGAGAGCATTTCTTCCTCAAGATACCGGGAGCCGGCACGGATTACATAAACCGTGAAGTATGCCACGAGGCAAATGTGATCGCGGACGAGAGCAAGGCAGGCCCAAGAGTCTATTATTATTTCGAGGATACAGGTGTTGAGATATTCCAGTGGCTTGACGGCTACCGCCAGGTGACATTTGGCGATGTGTATGACAAAGATATATTCCAGTCGATATTCGAGAGGATCAGGGACTTCCACCATCTCGAGACAAAGCCGCTGAACCTGAAGCAGAGCATATTTGAACAGGCGTGGGATATGAACGCAAGGGCGAAGAAGGGCGGCTATATATCACCGTTTAATGACAAGATGGAGTATCTGCTCTCTGCTATTGAGAAGGCGCTGGCGGGCAGTGAGGAGCTGTGTCCGTGCCACAATGATTTCTGGACAAACAACCTGATGTACAACGAGGAGACAAATGATCTGAAGATCATAGATTATGAGTATGCGTCCATGAATGATCCTTATGTGGATCTGGGTCTGATATCTGCTGTGAACTATTTCACCGAGGATATGGACGTGGAGATGATGAAGATATACGGCGGAGGCAAGGTTGATGAGAGAGCATTTGCTAGAATGAAGCTGAACAAGATAGCCTGCGATATCAAGTGGGCGTATTGGGCACTGTATCAGGCGGCCAGCTCCAACGTGGAGTTTGATTACATGAACTGGTATGGACAGAAGATGGCGAGACTGCAGCATTTCTGGCTCGATTCAAGGCTGGATTACTGGCTCGACGTTGCGAGGGAGAAGAGTACCCGTATCAGTTGATGATCAGCAGATCGTATTATGAAACCGGTTCATGAAAGGGAGATGTATAGCATGAAGGATTATTATAAGAATATGGAAGATTCATGGGTAGAATTTGTCAGTAAGAATATACGCGCACAGGCATATTCCGGGGAGGAGAAAGCCACCTCGGAGGTGTTTATGCAGACCATGGAGGAGCTTGGTATTGAGCATTTCCGCGATGAGTGCGGCAACGTGGTCGGAGTCATCCGCGGAGAGGGTGACGGTCCAAACGTGCTTCTGACTGGACATATGGATGTTGTGCCTGAGGGAAGCATAGATGCATGGAGTCCGTATTCGCCATTTGAGCCGAAGGTGGAGGATGGAAAGTTATACGGTAGAGGCATAAGCGATATGCTTGCTGGCCTGACTTCGGAATTCTTTGCATTTATGGAGATCAAAAAGCTGGTGGATGACGGGGCGAAGATATCGGGCAATCTTATATTTGCTGCAGTCGTCTATGAGGAGCCGGCGGAGAGTATCGGAACGATTTATCTTATGGAGCACACTCTTCCGGAGCACGGCCTTGATGTTGACCTGTGCTATCTGGGGGAGCCGTCAGACGGCAATCTTGCCATCGGACAGCGAGGCAAGATCGAGCTTGTCATAGAGGCGTACGGTAAGGTGGCGCACTCGTCCGCTCCGCAGGAGGGCATAAATGCTGTTGAGAAAGCGCTCCCTATAATGGATGCGATCATGCATAACTTTGGCAGTGAACCGCTCGTACATGAGATGGGTAAGACGTCCATGGTCATCACTGATGTGGTGGTAACACCGGGACAGAAGTATTCCTGTGTGCCGGACTATTGTGAGATCACAGTGGATCAGAGATATGTGCCACCTATGACCATAGAGGATACGGTGAGCAGGGTTCAGAAATTCCTGGATAAGCAGAAGAAAAAGGATCCTGAGCTCAGAGCTGTCGTTCATCCGAGAATGAATAAGAGGACGTGTTACACCGGTTATGAGGCGGAGGCGGCAAAGCAGCATCCGGCGTGGGTGACCGGCAAGGATAATGAGTATGTCGAGCTGACATACAGGACGCTTAAGGAGCTTGGTCAGGATGTTGAGAAGATATACTGGCAGTTTGGAACCGACGGAAGCGTTATATGCGGCAAATACAACATACCGACTATAGGATATTCGGGTGCGATGATGAGTCAGGCGCATCAGGCACAGGAGCATGTGGAGATCGACAGGATCCTCGACTGTATAGAGGGATATACTGCGGTTCTCTGCAGGCTGTATGGACTGGATATGCCGGAATAAAGGTTTACACGGCACCGCTTATTTTGATACAATCATGTTGCAGGTCAGAAAACATAGGGCTCAGTTTATAAGGAAGTAAGGGAGGGGACAGATGTTAGCAGATCAGCGTAAACAGATAATATTAGATCAGGTAAATCTTAATCATTCGGTTACTGTTGCCAGACTGGTTGAGCTGCTGGGCGTGTCGACCGAGACGGTGAGACGTGATCTTGAGGATCTTGAAAATAACAACATGCTCACGAGGGTACACGGCGGTGCGGTTTCTGTGAAGAAGAGATACCGGTTTGAGGATATGGATGTCAGGGGCACATCCAATATGGAACTCAAGGAGCAGATAGCCAGGAAAGCGCTTGAGTATGTGAAGGATGGAGACACCATAGCGATAGATTCAGGCAGCACGGCGTCGTTGTTCGCCATGGCACTGAAGGCGCGCAATTTTGACTCACTATCCGTCATAACCTATTCCTCGGAGGTGTTCTCCATATTATCGGAATGTGGAAATTACAGGATAACCCTGCTGGGCGGTGAATATCTCCCGAAGGAGAAGTTGTTTTATGGCTTCCTGACACATGAGGCGATGCAGAAACTGTATTTTTCAAAGGCATTTGTAGTACCTTCGGCACTTTCGGTCGAGGATGGCGCACATGATTTTATAAGGGAGACCTATGAGAATCAGTGCATGCTGATAGGCCATGCTAGCGAGGTATTTCTGCTGGCGGACAGCACGAAATTCGAGACAAAGGGAGATTTCAAGCTCAGTGATCTCCAGCCGGAATTCACCATCATAACCGACGATAAGCTTCCGGAGTCCGTATACAATATGTATAGAGATCACAAGCTGAACGTGGTAAGTTGATGACAGTCAAAAAAGTGTCTGTTTGCCTCTCTTTGGGTGTACAGAAGATCGATAAAATAGTATAATAAATGTGCTATATAAAAGATTGGACGGACAACTAAAGGAGGGTTATGGTTATGTACGAGAACAAGGATATGCTCAGTTGGCTTGGCTATTTTGCAGACATGATGAAGGTCAGTCCTGAGAAGATAAAGATGCTGAATATATGCGGAAAGCAGAAGAACGTTGTTCCGACTATAGACACACACAAGAGAGTTCTTATATTTGCAGATCAGAGTCATGAGGATCTGTTGTACACGCTTTGGGAGAAGGGCTTTGGCGAGTATGACATGTGGTATGCAGAGGGTGTGGAGCCCGGCGGCGAGGTTCATCATGACAAGCTGGAGAAGGTGCTGAACAGGAAGATAACAGGGCCAACAGTTATATTCATCATGAATGAGAAGACAAGGGAATCCGTCAGATACGGAATTGCAAATGATTTCTTCTCGGCTGGAACAGTACACTATGTCGGCAAGGAGATAAGAGCAGTCATCATGAGTCTGCTGGATGTGGATACGCATGACACCATCTTGGCACTCCAGGCCGAGAGTATAGTCATTGAGGCTGCGATCGTGGCAAGCGAGGGCAACATTATAGCCGTTGAGCCGGACGAGGGTTCGAGAAGATCCATGGAGGAGAATGTTGACAAGTTCGGAGTACATAATGTACAGATAATCCCAGACATGAGCGAGGAGACTCTGGCAGCCATACCTGTTCCGAGACTGGCATTCATAGTTGCAAATCATTATCTGGAGTCAGATATGGAGAGACTGCTCAAGATCAATCCGAATATGCAGTTTGTCATATACACACTTGATCTTGGAATACTTGCACAGGCAAAGCTCATATTTGACAAGCTCGGAATAAAGAATATGGAGGCTATTCAGATATCTGTATCCAAAACCAACAAGGACAACATGTTCGTTACCCAGCCGTCACCATGGCTTATCACCGGTGGAGCAGAGTAATCGACATCATAATATTTATATATAAGAAAAACCGCCTTTATGTAATAGGCGGTTTTCTTGTGTCCTCCAGACGGACGATTCCGAGGATCGTTCCCAGACAAATGATATCACTTGTGAGATACAGGGATCTATCACATCTGCTGACAGCTTCAAGGTATGGTGAGCCATCCTTTTCTGTATATTTTCTGATCATCTCGACTCCATTCTCGTTCAGGAATAACGCAATATCTCCGAAATGAGGAAAGTTTTGTTCCACGGCTATAATATCATCCTTAATATAGATAGGATGGAGCATATTGGTCGTGAGCCTCAGACAATAATCTGCATTTGGAAAATAATCGGCGGGTATCTCTATAAATTCTGTCGCGTGTGTTGAGTAGTCTGAATTGGAAGCAAGCGTGTGAGTTGAGGAAATACACGGAATCCTGCGCGTTTTGGCGCGGTACGCATCCGCTGAAGGAAGCTTCTTCTGCATGTGATCTTCAGAGTCCGCCATTAGCATGACCATCCGCTTGCCGTGGATGTTGAGTGTTCTGTATTTTTGCAGGAGATACAATTCCTCGTCCGTAAGGCTGCGCCTATGGAGAAATCCATCCATGGTACATCCAAGTGCGTCTGCGATGGATATCATAAGCTGTATTCCCGGGCTCTTGGTCTTGCCGCTCCTGATGGCTTTTATCGTATCCTCAGAGACATCTGTCAACTCAGCTAACTGACTGATCGTAACCCCGCGTTCAGCCATGACTTCCCTGAGTCTTTTCCCTATATCGTATTGTTGCTGCATGTAATTCACCTCAGTAACATTATATAATAGAAGAAACAGGCTTGTCCAGTTGAAAAGTGTAAGAATATACACTTTTGCGATTTGTGTATGCGCAGGAAAGTGTATGAACTGCTCTTTAATATGAAATTAAATATGATATAATGAATTTATCTGTTACATCGAGAGATGACAAGGGGGTCATTTTCTACAATAGTCTGTCACAATGGGGGTGACGGATTACGGCAGAGGGAACAAGGCTATCACGTGTCGAGCGTTAGGGCGTCGAACACGAGATAGCCTTTTTTCGTGGGGGCGAAGGACGGACGGCTGGGTATTCTTCCGCGGGGCGGGTATATCATCTGCTATATATGTGGTATCACGCTCTACTTCCTTCGCTTCGGCTTAGCTTCTATATGCACTCGTTTCCGGCCGCGATAAGGGCGATGCGGCTTCCAACTCGGCAAGAAGCACCGAAGCTCAGTCGTATTCGCTACCGATACCACATATATAGCAGATGATATACAGCCGCGGAAGAATACCCAGCCTGTTTCTGGCGGAAGAGTGATGGGAGTGGCGAATTTTACTTTGATGATTTGGAAGAAAAGCTAATTATAAACGAAATGTTAAAATTATAAAAAAAGTATAAACTGGTGATACACTAGGTTTTATGCGGGCTTCTTGGGAAAACTGTGACAAAAAACTGTTTTTGTTACGAAAAATAATACAAAAATAAAAAATGATTAAAATTTGACTATAAGGGCAAATAAATGACTTTAAATTTGTTTTGAATGGTGATAAAATACGCAAGCAAGGAGCGAGAGTAGCTTTTTAGAAAAAAAGATAGGGGAGTATGACCGTATGAATGTAGTATTTTTTGATGTAGACGGCGTACTGAATTCGGAGAAATTTCTGTGTGAGAAGCATGGGGAGTTTATCAATCCTAAGAATGTGGCTAACCTCAAGATGGTTGTGGATGCCACAGGAGCGAAGCTGGTCATGACAAGTGACTGGAGAAAACAGGTGATTGATAAGGATATCAGTAAGGCACACGTAAGGGAACTGATAGACAGACTTGCGGATGCTGGAATGGAAGTATATGGGGCAACTTCTTCAGGGGATGAGCTCAGAAACAAGTACGGGGATTATACCAGAGCATGTGCAGTCAAGGATTATGTGGTTGCGAATTCCGTAGAGGGATATGTCATATTTGATGACATGGATATGGACTGGGAGGCTCATGAACTCGATTCTCACTGGATCAACACAGAGAACGTACTTGTGGGGCTGTCTGAGGCAGATGCCATGAATGCTATTTCTATAATAAACCAATAATAAACTGGAATAGCATTTTGACATACAATAAAACAGTGTGAAAGGAAGTGATGTCTTACGGATCTGGCAGAAGAGTTATCCAATGAACTCCAATGCAAAACAGTATTTACAATACCAATATTTGGTGGAATACCGGTAACGGAATCTGTGGTGGTAACATGGATCATTATGGCAGTGCTTGTGCTGTTGTCGATTATCCTTGTAAGGAATCTCAAAGTTGAGAATCCGGGTAAGAAACAGCTTGTGCTGGAGACCATAATAACTACTTTTAACAACCTGTTCAAAGGTGTTATCGGAGAGGCGGGCATGAAGTATGTTCCGTATCTGATAACGGTTATTCTGTACATCGGCATGGCCAACATCATGGGTGTATTTGGCTTTAAACCACCGACAAAGGATCTGAATGTGACAGCCTCACTGGCCATCATGAGTATCATACTCGTACAGGTGGCAGGAATACGAGGAAAGGGGACAAAAGGCTGGGTCAAGAGTTTTGCAGAGCCGGTAGCAATAGTTGCACCGCTTAATGTACTTGAGCTTGTCATCAAGCCGCTGTCGCTGTGTATGCGACTTTTTGGAAATGTATTAGGTTCATTTGTCATTATGGAATTGCTGAAAATGGTAGTACCGGCAATTCTGCCAGCAGTATTTAGCTGTTATTTTGACATTTTTGACGGATTGATTCAGGCATATGTATTCGTATTTCTGACCGCATTGTTCGTCAAAGAAGCAACCGAATAGGGAAGAAAAAACAAAAAGAGAAACAAAAAAGTAGAAAAGAAAAGGAGTGCATATTATGTCATCAACATTATTAGTAGCAATCGGAGCAGGTATCGCAGTATTAACAGGTATTGGAGCAGGACTTGGAATTGGAAAAGCAACATCATCCGCAGTAGATGCAATTGCAAGACAGCCGGAAGCAGAGAGCAAAATCAGCAAATCACTTCTTCTTGGATGTGCATTGGCAGAGGCAACTGCTATTTACGGATTCGTTATCGCATTGTTAATCATCCTCTTCTTAAAATAATAAAGAAAGATTATAGAAAGGCAGGTACGGGAAATGCTTAGCATTAATTTTTGGAATATTTTATGGACCGTTGTAAATCTGCTGGTATTATATGTAGTCTTTCGTAAATTTCTTTATCAGAGAGTCATGAATGTGATTGAGGCAAGAGAAGAAATGGTAAAGAAGCAGTTCGACGATGCAAAGAAAAGCGAAGAAGATGCCAGAAAATTAAAGGCAGATTATGAAGAACGCTTATCGGATGCAAGAACGGAGGCAGACCAGATTATTATTGATGCCAGAGCAAGAGCAGAAGAAGAGCATGCACGCTCGGTAGAGAAGACCCGGGAAGAGACTGAGCATATGTTAGAAAAAGCCAAGGAAGATATTGCAAACGAGCAGGAAAAGGCAACAAAGGCAGCTGAAGCAGAAATTGCTAAGTTGGCGCTCATTGCAGCAAGAAAAATTGTAAAGACAGGTGATGCTCATGACGCAGGCAGCAATCAATAATGCAAAAGTTTTGTATCAGCTGCATATCGAGCGCGAAGTGGTAGAAAAAGCGGATGAACTCATCTTTTTGACACCGGAGTTGTTAGAGGTATTAGAAAATCCGACAATTGCAGAAGCAAAAAAACATGAGATTATCGAGCGGGTATGTGCGCTGGCACAAATGCCACAGATGATGGTAAGCTTTCTTAAAATGATGAGTCATTTGGGAGAATGTGATATCATGCGTCAGATTTTTGATGCGTATTATGCGTATTGGGATGAGCAAAATCATATCATGCGGGCGCAGATTATTTTTGCAGGTGAGCCGGATGCGGCGACGCGTGAAGAAGCAGAACAGCTGTTACAAAAGAAATATCCAGATTATAAAATAGTGATGACGGAGAGCGTAGATGAAACACTTTTAGGTGGTTATATTGTTCGTATGAAAAACGAAGAGTATGACAGAAGTTATGAGGGACGACTTCGTCAGTTAGAAAGAAAATTAACCGGGAGGTGACCCCTGTGGGCGCAATAAGTGCAACAGATATTATCTCCATTATTCAGGAAGAAATCGAAAATACCCATTG
>OIDX01000184.1_pt1 | contig 19460 bp, 19 predicted proteins | sample 1581671 | NCBI WGS metagenome assembly OIDX01 (sample SAMEA3882534, study PRJEB24775) | human gut metagenome | biome: human-associated habitat; feature: intestine environment; material: feces | place: Netherlands | collected 2009/2010 | reverse complement strand
GATCTCCACCTATTTTCTCTCCATTCTCTGAAAAGATTACATAATCACAAAGTGCAGGAATCATCTCAGCAGTTACTTTATCCGCACGTAAAATCGTATCATATGCTTCATTAATCTTTTGCTCTGCATAATTCGCCGGATAGATACAGCCCACACTAATCAAAAGGGACAGCAGCAGCCAAGCAACAATCACCAAACCTACTAATGATCCAAGCATGACCAGTACATATCTCATAAAAATCCAGCTGAGTGCATTGCTTCTCTTTACTCTTCCCATTTATATCCAATCCCCCAGACTGTTTTTATCGGTGTATAATCATAATCCGCAAATTTTGCTCTTCTTAGCAATCTTCTTTCCTGCATCCACCTTTTTAATCTTTCGTTTCTGCTGATTGATTACCTGCCGCTTAAATAACTCCGCACCTCTTGACGCAGTGCCCGTGACAGGCTTTGAGGCTTCATACATAATCATACTTGCCTGCTGTATCTCCTGCCCGCCTTCTATCTGGTCTGTCATAACCTTACCGCCTACCATTCCGGCATTACGAAGGGAAGAGTCCTTCACTTTGATGGACTGCCCGGCTTGGTCGCCTTCTTTTTGTGCTGCTGCAATCTGCTTTGCCAGCGTGAGCATTTCTTCAATGACTTCTTCGTTGGTCAGCATAAGCCAGCATATCGTCAAAGGCTGTTGAGTCTTGTGCTTTGAACTCCATTATTACGATTCGCCCGATATTATCACCCCCCTTGGTTAGTTTTTTTGTCTTGGACAACATAAGATTTATTGCGTGAGATAATACGATTCATCAATCGTTTTCAGAATAAAATTCACATCGTCATAACGAGAGGAATCGGACTGAGAGCCTAAACTGCATATCAAAAACTCTTTTCCGTGCTGCTGATAAAGCACAATCAAGTTATAGTCGTCAGACAGAGAGCCAGTCTTAATTCCGCATACATTTTCGTTGTAATATTCGGATGTCGGATCAAGGAAGGCGTTTGTATTCTGCCATATTTGTGTACTGCCATCAGGCAGTGTTGCCGTATAAGTGTTTTGAGATACAATTTCTCTAAACCACGAGTATTCCAACAACCGATATACTACTTCTTTCAAATCTAAAGTGGTGGTAAGTGCCTCCATATCAAAACCACTCGGATCATATAAAACTGTGTCTAAGTACCCCTGCTGTTGCAAATGCAGGTTTAAGTTCTCCATGAAAATCCTCACACGCTCTTGACAGCTTTCTGCTTGCGGCGAAAGTAATCCTCCACAATAATCAGCAACCACATAAGCTGCGTCATTCCCTGACGGTACTAACATTGCCGCAAATAGATTGTGTAAAAAGTATTCTTTTTCCTTGATTTGAGCAACAGACGAGCCAGGTTTCGTGAGTGAAATAGCACCATAGTCTGCAACAACGATACTATCAAGGTCTGCTAAAGTTGACGCATACTCAATAACAAACAGCTTGGCTAAACTTGCAGGAATTTGTGGCTCGTTCTCGTTTTTTGAAACAAATATTTCATCATCAGAACAATCCACCAAAATCAGCGATTTTGCATTATAAGAGTCAGGAAAATCTTCTTTGTAGAGAAAACCATTTATTTTATTCTTTACCTCTCTGAAATTTTCCGGCTGCATTGCCCACGGCACAAACATTATACCTATGCCGATACAAACTACAAGCAAAAACAAAAATACTCCAAATCGTTTTTTCTTACGGCGTTTTCTCTGCATATATGTGCTCACCTCCCAACACCAAAACTCCTATGTGCCATTTTTAATCGGCATAATTTGCCTGAATACACTCTGTAAATCCAGACGGATCTCCCAACTTAGCTTTATCAATATTATCACGAAGATATTTGCGTGTGGCGTCATCACAGCGATCTGTTCCCATATAAGGCATATCAAAGGCTTTTTCGAGTTCAGCTAAGGCTTTTGCCGCCCTTTCCGAATCCGTATTGTAAGTATCAAGCCATTCCTGCATCCAAGAATATTCCCAAAGGTTAGATGCTCTTGTATCGCCATATCCTATCTGAAAAGACGCTCCCGTATCTTCGCCTTCCAAAGCATCAGGCGGCGTAAAGCCCTCCGGCCAATTCAAACTCTCAATGGTCGTTAGGTATTCTTCTTCAATGGTAGCAAAGTCCGTGAAACCTCTTGTGTTTGTGTCGGAGTCCGAAGAAGTGGAGCAGCCTGCCAGCATAATCACCAGCAAAGAAATCATAACACACAATAACAGTCTGTACGGTCTTTCGGATTTTGAGATTGTTCGTTTCATTTTGTTTCCTCCTTGAATTGAGTTTTATTATCTAAGAGCCAATGCAGGCTCTAATTTTGCTGCTTTCAATGCTGGTAATAATCCGCCCAATAATGCTGTAAGCACAGACACAGCAACTGCAACAACAGCAACGCTGATTGGATAACTCGGTGTTCCCACCGGGGAATCCACAGGGAGCAACGCTCCAATACAATGCACCAAAATCAGCGAAATCAAAATAGCTGCAAAGCAAACGAATATTGATAAAATCAACTGTGAGCCTAAAACCAATGCCACAATATTTGTTCGTGAAGCACCTATCGCTCTGCGGATCAGCAACTCATGTGTGCGCTGTTCCAATGAAGATAGTCCGATATTGATCTGCCCTAATACGGAAACAAACAGCAACAAAAGCGAAGTAACCAAAAGCCCTAATTGCAGTATGGACAATACCGAATCATAGGTATCTCCAATATCACTCCGCCCAGCACTTTCCCAGTAACCGCCAATGGTATCAGTCAAAATGTCGCCAAGGGCAGAATGTATCTGTTCGATTGTCAGTCCTGTTGTGGGATGCCAATACACATTTGCATTTTGTACTTGCCACATTGCTGGTGCGAAATTGAGGATCGCCGCAGAATCCGCATAGATAGTCGGAAAATCCCTGCCATCGTTTACTACTCCGACAATATTGAATGGGGTTAACGAAAGTGTGCTTTTTACATTTCCTGCAGCATAGGGCGAATCATTAAAATAGTTTTTAGCTTCTTTGTTTATGACCACTTCAAGCGATCCGCCCTCACTCGAAGGCTCTAACCATCTACCGGATGTCATTGGAAGATTATAGACTTGACTATATGCCTCCGTGGTGCAAACTAAATCAAAAGCCATCAGGTTTTGGTAAACATCATTCGGCGGTATTGGCGTTAAATCTTTCATTGGTGCAAATCGAATATCTTCTCCCATAGAAAAAGTAACAGCGGCTACATCATCAATGGCTTCAAATCTCTGGAATAATTGTTCCATTTTATTTCTATCGTGAAAATCGGATTCCGTTATCACGAATGAGTAAGTAGGTGACCAGCCATATACCTGTGCGTTTACGGAAATCAAATACTCCCGTCCAAGCGTACCAACTAATACCGATCCAAGCATTGCGATAATGCCTACAAGCATTGAAACACTTGTCAGAATACTTCTAAGTGGAGACAGACGAAGGTCTTTAAGTATCATTTTTAGCACAAGTTATCCTCCCTCCATCCATTTCAAAAATCGTATCACAGGTATCTGCAATATCAGGATCGTGCGTAACCAACAGCAGCATAATTCCATTTTCTTTTACGACGCTGTGCAACAGTTCCATAATCTGCGTTCCCGTCTTTTTATCCAACGCTCCCGTAGGCTCATCACATAAAATGGCTTCCGGAGATACTGCAAGCGCCCTTGCGATTGCAACTCTTTGTTGTTCACCGCCGGACAAATTGATTGGGTAATCATTTTCCTTGCTTTCTAAGCCGACACTTTTTAGCAAGCCTGTAATTATCTCGTGACGCTGTTTGGCGGTAAACGACTTTTTGGCATAGAGTAGGGGTAATTCGATATTTTCCCATACCCGCAAGTGCTTAATCAGAGAGTAGTTCTGAAATACAAATCCGATATTATTGGCTCGCAGTATAGACAGATCACGGTCTTTCAAAGCAGAAATAGATATACCATCATAAAGGTACTCGCCCTCATATTCCCGATTTAACAAGCCAATAATGGATATAAGGCTTGTTTTGCCTGAGCCGGACTTTCCGACAATGGCATAACTGCGCCCTCGTTGCAATTCCATATTAGCGTTGGTTACTGTTGTCAGCATATCGCCATTATTCAATTTGACGCTTGCTTTCAAATCCTTTATTTTGATTAAAGTCTTTTCGGAAATTCCTTTCATTTTATCAAATCCCCCTCGGATCAAGGTTTGGCGGAGTAGCAGAAACTACATCGCCCTCCTCTAAGCCGGACAGTATTTCTATATTGGCTCCGTCTGTCACACCCAATGTCACTTTTGTTTCCACTCTTTCTCCATTCGGAGTAATTACAGTAACCAATCCCGTCCCTTGTCTACCCGCTATTACCGACAGCGGCAATATAAGGACATCATTTCTCGTTGTCGCCGTTATGACTACCGTTGCACTTTGCCCCGATTTCACATCGACTGTTTGACTGATCAAGCATTGCAGAATGCCCTCTTGCGGCACGATTCCCGTAAACGCATTTTCATCTGCGGCAGGCGACACCACGGCAATCATATCGGTTGGTCCTACACCATCATATACTTGAAATTTTGCTTTCAACTCTGCATACTCCGGTAAGGTACTCAAAAAATTATCTGCCTCTACATTGAGGGCAAATCCTGTATAATGCACTATCGCTACGGGATAATTACTCGGTACGCTTTCATTGGATGGGGCAATAGAGGTAATTGTACCATCCACCGGAGATTTCAATTCTTTGCCGTTCACAGTTCCAATAATTTGCCCGGCAGTGATTTTTTCTTCTAATTCTACCGCTGTATTAAATATGCCATTTTCGGGTGAGAAAATAATAAACGGTACTGCCGGAACAATAGTCGTTTGCGTTGAAACGGTTGGAGTAATTGTCCCTCGTACAACTGATACCGTTTTTTCTGCGGATGTTGCGCTATCTGTAAGATTGTTTTCGTCTGTCTGCCCAATTGCAGAGCAGGCAGATAGCGTAAATACAAGAAACAAAATAGAACATAGCAGCATTTGTTTTCTTAGCAACTTCATCATTCCTCCTTATGCTGTATCACAAAAAATACGAGCCTCTATCTTGATACTTTTATTGTACCAAAACAGAAGCCCGTATTTTCTTGATTGCTCGTAAGATATTCCTCTTTTTTTCTATGCAAATTCTTACAATTTTCCTACGCCAACGGCAAAGTAATTGAAAACTTGTTTTGATCCTCTTGGCTCTCTGCAACGATTGTACCATTGTGTAGTTCAACAATCTGCTTTGCAATCGCCAAACCTAATCCAGCTCCTCCACTGCTTGTACTTCTCGCTGCGTCAAGCCGATAAAACTGCTCGAAAATCCTGTTTAACTTTTCTTCCGGCAGAGTATCGCCGTGGTTACAAAAAATAATGCTGACCGTATCTTCCTGACATTGTGCGCTGATCGTGATATCCGTATTTTCAAAACTGTAGATAACCGCATTTCTCAAAAGGTTATCAAAAACACGCTGAATTTTGTCTGCGTCACATCGAAGCATTATATCATCATCAACACAAAGATTACATTGCAAATTCTTTGATTTGAGCATAGGCTTAAATTCATATACAAGTTGCTCCAGCAGGCGAGTTAAATTGATTTTCGTGTATTGTAATGTAATATCGTATATATTGAATCGTGTTATCTCGAAAAACTCGTTAATCAGATCCTCTAACCGTTCTGCCTTACCAAGAGTGATTGAAAGGTACTTTTCTCGAAGTTCCTTTGAGATTTGCGACTCATCACGCAGTAAAGTAAGATACCCGATTACAGAAGAAAGCGGTGTTTTCAAATCGTGTGCAAGATACATAATCAGGTCATTTTTTCGCTGCTCATTTTCTTTTGCAAGCCTTGCATTACTTTCAGCCTCTTGTTTTAACTGATTGATGTTAGCGGCGATTTCACTCAACTCCGGGGACATTTCAATGTAACTGACATTCTGATCGAACATTTTTCCTGTCGCAGCCTGTACCTCGTACACATAGGCGACTACTTTTTTCAAAAGTAGGTATGTCATGTATATAATACAGCCACCCCACACGATTACAGCCACTATATAAAGATATACTGTTCTGTAATACAAGTAATAATACAAAACATACTTGCGGAGAATTTCCTCTGCCATAATTCCTAAAAGAAAAGTACCGCCAAAAATAAGCACAGAGCAAATCGCACATTGAATTACATACCCTTTGAACAAGGTAGAGAGCAGATAGTTTTTTTCTTTTTTATTCAATTTCATACCCTACCCCCCAAACAGTTTTAATGAACTTCGGATTTTTTGAAGGTTCATTCAATTTTTCCCGAAGCCGCCCAATGTGCGCCATTACCGTATTGTTACTGTTGCGAAGATACTTTTCTTTCCACACGGCTTCAAATAATTCCTCCGAGGCGACAACTTTACCCTGATGTTCGCACAGATACCACAGAATAGAAAACTCCAACGGAGTCAAGGCTATTTCTTTGCCATACAAGTAGCACTTGTGGCTGACTCTGTTTATCAGTAGACCTCTGATGTCATACTCGTCTTTTTCTTCGGATTGGCTCAAATTAGGACTGTTATAGCTCTGATAACGCCTTAATTGCGTCTTTACTCTTGCCACAACCTCTAAAGGATTAAACGGTTTCGTCATATAATCATCCGCACCAATCGTAAGCCCCATAATCTTGTCGCTATCCTCAATTTTGGCGGTAAGCATAATAATAGGGAAGTAAAACTTTTCCCGAATTTTTTGGCAAAGTCGAAAACCATCAATATCCGGCAGCATAATATCAAGTATCGCTAAATCAATCTGCGACTGTTTGATACATTTCATCGCCTCTAACCCATTATAACATTTATATACTGAATAACCATCGTTACTCAAATACACTTCAAGCAGATCAACGATTTCTTTTTCGTCATCCACAATTAAAATCTTCTTGTTCATTGATCCTACACCTCATTTTCGGGTACGGCTTCCATTATGTCGCCAAAATCACACTCTAAGTATTCGCATATATTCAACAGCACGGGAAGGGTAACATTTTCATTTTTTCCGAGTTTCGCAAATGTACTTTTGCTTGCCCCGACCGCTTCTCGTAATTGACTCTTTTTCATTCCCTTGTCAATCAGAAGTTTCCAAAGTTTGTTGTACCGTACTTTCATTTCCGCACCTCCACCCAAATATAGTTTGTATTATAGCACTTTGAGAGTGAAATCGCAATTATTAAGTCTGTATTTTGAGACTTTTAGTTTTCAAACCGGCGCAATATCTTTCTGATATGTAATCCAGCCGCCTGCAAAATGCTGTTTCGGTCTTGCTCTCTGTTCGGGAAGATATTTGATTCATCTCCCAAAAGATGTCTTTTAAGAGTTGCTTTTTGCCATCGTCCATTGTGGCAACCTCTTGGGGGTTATCTTGATCCGTATTCGTTTTTACAGAGTAAACGGCAAGCACCTTTCCACCAAACCTTTTTATTTGAACCAAAGGTTATCTTATCAGGTGTAAGGGGTAAGTTTTTATCCGACCATTCGCTAATAAGCTTCGGATGTACGCTTTGTAAAGTGTTACTCATAGATAGCATAACCACTCCTTCCTCTGTGATTATCCATATTATATTGACAAACACAGATTCACGGTAGTTTGCGATTCTTCCTATAAAAATTGCCCCGACGGAGCATTTACGCTCCATCAGGGCAGGTTTTACTTGTAGCGGGTCTTATTTTTTTCGTGTCAAAAAGGCTCCAACGGCAGCACCAATCAAAACAAGTGGTGCTATTCTTGTGAACAACCACTCCATTGCGTGAAAGCCAACTCCAATAACTGCGTTTTCCGGGTCACTGTAATCCCAACCTAAGTATGGACTATTCAGCAAAATTAAAACCGCAAAAGCAATTACTATAATCACACATAAGAAAATAAAAAACCAATGAATTGCTTTTTGCCTTCCTTGTTTTCTTTGTGCTAATTGAAGGTTTATGACCTCAAGCTTTTCAGAAATTGCTCTTAAATCATCAGCTTTCGACTCGGAAATCGTTTCTCCAAGCAAAGTACTTACTGGTGTTTCTAACACTTCTGATATAGAAATCAACATATCAGAATCAGGAACAGACAACCCCGTCTCCCTTAATTAAAGATATTGTTGGGTAAAAAAGAAAGGTCAGTCGATTTTGCCGATGAAGCGGTAGTAGATTTCTACTTCCTGCTCACGGCTTCCGTCCTCGCCCTTGACAGCTTCGTGGACGGTTATTTTTTCAATTAGAGTGTTCAGAAGTTCGGCGGTCAGCTCCACAGGGTTGACATACTGTTTCATCAGGGCAATCCACTTTTCAGCATCCGCTGCGGTCTGTACGGCGGCTTCCATCGTTTCGTGAAGCTGTCTTATTTTTGTTTCAAGCTCCTTTTGCTCGTTCTGGTACTTCTCGGACAGCATATTGAAGTTATACTCGGTTATGCGTCCGGCAGACCAGTCCTCATACATTTTAGCAAACAGCCCGTCAACCTCGGCTTTACGCTTCTCTGCCTTTTTCAGCTCCGCAGCCTGCTTTTTCTTCGCAGAGTTTCTTTCCCTGTCGCTGGCATTGAGCAGGCGTTTCAGCAGCTTGTCCTCGTCTTTCTGTGCCAGCATAGACCAGTATTGCAGTCTTGCAAGCACATAGGCATACAGTACATCATAGCGGATATAGTGCATGGAACACTGGCGTAATCCCTGCCCGTTCTTGCTGCAATGGTAGTACCCGTATGGGTTCTTATTCTGCTTGTTTTCCCCATAGGCTAAAGACCATCCGCAGTCTGCACATTTTATCAATCCTGCGAAAATCTGTGTCGTACCGTTTCTGCGTTTCCTGCGTCTGCTTGCAATCAGCTCCTGAACTTTTTGGAACACTTCTTCAGAAATGATGGCTTCGTGGGTATTTTCCACACGATACCATTCTTCCTGCGGCTTCCGCACCTTTTTCTTGTTCTTGAATGAAATGTTGCTCTGCTTGTTGTGAATGCTGTGACCGATGTAGGTTTCCTCTTTCAAAATGCTCTTGACCTGTGCTATCGTCCACGCATAGGCTTTTTCTGCGGGCGCACCGGCGTAGATATTGGCGAAAGTCCCGTATCTTTCATAGTTCAGCCAGCCGGGGGTAGGTACTTTTTCCTCCACCAGAATCCGTGTAATGCTGGCGGCTCCACGCCCGTGTACAGCAAGGTCAAAAATCTTCTCTACAATCCAGCGTGTTTCCGGGTCGATCAGAAGATGACCTTTTTTGTCCGGGTCTTTTACATAGCCCAGCGGTGCATAGGCTCCATAGTGTGCGCCATTGGCAAATCTTGTGTGCATGGCAGCCTTGACCTTTTTGCTGGTCTGTCGGGCGTGCATTTCATTCAGGATGTTTAAGAACGGTGCAAGCTCGCTTTCTCCGTTGATGGTGTCCACATTGTCATTGATGGCAATGTAGCGTACTCCCTTGCTGGGGAAATAGATTTCCGTGTACTGACCGGTCAGGATATAGTTTCTTCCCAGACGGGATAAGTCCTTTGTGACAACGCAGTTGATTTTCCCGTCTTCGATGTCATCAATCATCCTTTGGAAACTTGGACGCTCGAAATTTGTCCCACTCCATCCGTCGTCAATGTACTCGTCTACAACGGTCAGCCCATGCTCTGCGGCATACTGTCTAAGCATCATGCGCTGGGTCTGGATACTGCCGCTTTCCCCCTGTAATTCATCGTCACGGCTCAATCTCAAATATAGTGCAGTGTTATAAATCGTTGTATTGTATGGTTGTTTCACGGTTAAAAATCCTCCTTCTAAAAGAAACAACCCACGCTTATACAATACTCGCTGGTACAAGTATATCATAAGCGTGGGCTGATTGACAGTCGTTATTCCGTATTTTTTCAGGAAGCGGCGGCAGCGTGCTGGATCACATCTTCCAGCAGGCTGTCAAGCGGCTTCCCATCCTGTGCGAAATGCTCCGATACCTTGATACGGACTTTCCCCATGACAAAATACTGGGTGCCGTCTTTTTCGGTAAGCAGGGTGCCGCTGTTTTTGTTATTGCTCTCGTTTTTGCTTTTTGCCATAGGCAGTTACCTCCATAAATGAAATATGCCCGACAAGGGAATGTCAGACAGGTGTACAGCCGCAGACTGTCTCCGTGTCAACCAAACCGTGTCAACCGGCAGAAAAGACTTTGAAAACAATCCATAGGCGCTCTATTATTACTTTTTACTTTTTCTTTGATTTCTTGGTTGACATGGTTGACAAAGGAGAGAAATGCCCCAAATATCAGGCTTTTCCCCGTCAACCGGCTGTCAACCAAAGCGTCAACCAAACTGTCAACCGGTGGCTTTTCAGAATGGAAGTTCCATTTGCCGGGCTTCTTCTTCCGTGATTTCCTGAAAACCGTCCCCCTCCGGCGGAGCTTGGTTGACACGCTCCCAGCCTTTTTGAGAACCGTATTTCTTATACCGCTTCGGGCTTTTGTAGGCTACCCAGCCCTGTATGATGCCGCCCGCAATGCCGGTATTCATAATCTCGCAGATTGCCCGTGTCTCCCAGTCTGCCGGGGAATTTAAGTTCCCCAGCGCTTCCTCATAAAGCTGCTTGGAACATACCCTGTCGCCGGTGTAGTCCTCCAAATAGGCGTAGATCATGCCGGCCTGTGTGTCTTCCTGCATAAAGTCCTGCTGGTGGGCGTTCAGGTATCGGTTCATTTCCATGCTGAATGACAGCTTATACTTCCCACTGCGATAAACCGTCATGGCTTCCGCCCACATCTGTTCGATATACGCCCTCGCCGCCGCTTCATCGTCCAGTATGTGAACCTCCGCCCGTTCCGGGTACACCGTCACGGGGAGAAAGCGCCGGTTGCCGGTGCGGTCACGGGGCAAAAAGTCCTGCCGGTTGGTCGTCCCTCCAAATACACATTGCCGCAGCCGGTCTGCCGGATGTGTCTCATACGGCACTTTGTAGGTTTCTTTCTGGCGGCTTAAGAATGACTTGATTTCCTCAATACTCTTGGCGTTGGCTGTGGCAATCATCTCCGACATCTCGATAATCCAATGCCCTTGCAGCTTGCGGTACACATTTTCATCGTCCAGCTTTTTCAAATCGTCTGAAAACCATTCGTCCCTGCCTGCCAGCAGCCGGAAAAAGGTAGATTTCCCGGCTCCCTGACCACCAACCAGACAGAGCATGACCTCAAACTTGCTCCCCGGTCTGAATACCCGCCGGATGGCTCCCATCAGGAACAGTTTCAAGGCTTCATAGGTGTATTCGTCCGTATCGGCTCCCAGAAAGTGATGCAGGGCGTAACGGATGCGCTCTGTGCCGTCCCATTGCAGGCTGTTCAGGTAATCCCTGACTGGATGGTAGCGGTTTTCATTGGCAACAATCTTGATGGCGCTCTGCACCTTTTTCTCGCTGGTAAGCCCGTAATTTTCTTCCAGATACAAAAGCAGGTAGTTCATGTCCATGTCGGTCAGCGTGGTACTGGTGCGCTCCCAGCCCAGCGGCTTCACAATGTCAATCTGCTCCGTCAAAAGGTTCAGGCGCAGCGCCCCGCGAAACAGAGGGTCACGCTGGAACACCGTCAGGCAGTTTCGGATGCTGTTCTTCACGCCGCCTTTCTGCGTCCCCTCTAATGTTTCCCGGATTTCTGCCGGTGTCTGCGCCGGTTCCATTGTGTCCATCGTCCTTTTGACCGCTTCCTGCGTTTCCGGCGGCAAGCTCTGAAATTCGCTGTTCAAGCCGCAACACCTCCTTTCCCTGTGCGGCGATCAATGCCGCTTTTTCTTCTATTTCTCCGTATAACAAAATATCCAAAAGGTATTCTGTGTAGCTTATCCTCTGCAACGCTTCCACAAAAAGAGGATGCCAGATGGCATCCTGCGGCTGTGGGGCGTGTGCTGTTTTCCAATGCTCCAGCAGGCGCAGATAATCGCATAGCACCCGGAAACAATACCGTTCCGTTTCCTGAAATCTCTGCTCCGCTGATTTTTGTCGGGGCTGTGACCTGTTGTGACGCTTCCTATCTGGCGGCGCATTGCCGGATTTCTCATAGGAAACGCCGAAGTCCTCCGCAAGCCTGACCGCAGCTTCCCGTTTCCCCAATCCATGCAGCAAAGCGGCAAAGTCGATCACATCCCCGGAAGCCCCGCAGCCGAAGCAGTAAAAGCGGCTGTCCACTTTCATGCTGGGCGTGCGGTCATTGTGGAATGGACAGCAGACCATGCCGTTTCTCCCCACCCGGATTCCATAGAATGAAGCAGCCTGCCGGGTGGTAACAGACTGTTTCACCGCTTCAAATACATTCAAATGCTCCCTCCATAAAAATACTGGTAGCGGTAAAGCTGCCGGTTATATCATAGCTCCATCTCATGTTTCTTTCTCTGTACTGCCTGTGGCTGCTCCCTCCGGCGCAGTGCGGTATCTACGGCGTTCTGCACCTGCCGTAGCCGTATGACTTCCTCCCGGAGTGGCTTGTGCTGCGGAGACAGTTCGGCATACTCTGTTTTTAACTGTGCGTATTCCTGTTTCCATGCTTTCAGGGCAATGGGTTTTCCGTCCAGTTTTTCTTTCAAAATACGGCGGGCGGCATAAAACAGCCGTAACTCCGCATCGTGGGATGTTTCAAATTTCTCCCTCTGTTTCTTAAACTTGATATTGTTCAATTCCGTATGAACAGGTTTTAGCCGCTGGTAATTCTCGCCCTCCCGTATCAATTCCTGCAATTCCTTTATCCGGGCAGATTTCTTTTTCATGGAGTCGCTTAACGCTTCAAATTCTTCGTTGACAGAGGAAAGACGCTCCTGCAAATCCTCTAATGTGAGCAGCTTGTTTTCCGTCAGATAATTGACGGCTTCGGCAAACTGCTTTAAGTTTCCGGTTCTGGCTTTATTGCTCCATGCCCCTGCGTTGCGCTGGTTGTAATAAGCGATCAACAGGTCGGCAAGGCTCGGTGTCTGCGGTTTGGAAAGTTCTTCTTTTACCTCTGCCATCCAGACAAACAGGGCTTTGATCTTCTTCCTCACATCCTGCATGAGCCGGTTGGTGGCTTTAATCCAGCGGTTCAGTTCCCCTTTCTCGGTGCGGATGCCCTTTGCTTCCATCTGCCGGACATTAGCTCCCTCGTGGACAGTAGGTATCAGGTCAAGCCCCTGCCGCACATAGGAACGGTGGTCGATACGCACATCCAGCCCTTTTTCCTCAAATTTTGTATTAACGGCAGCCGCCCACTGCTCCCGCCAGTGTTCCAGCGTTTCCGGCTCATGCCAGTCTGTTGTATGGACAGCGTTAAACATATAATCGCCGTTTTTATCCCGGATTCGGTTTCCATCTTCATCAAGAAGATATTCCCGACGCTGTTTTTGTCCCCATGTGCCATCCGGGTTCAAAGGGCGCATGGTTGTCATCACATGAAAATGCGGGTTAGGGATGCCGCCGTCCTCTTTCTCCGGGCTGTGAAAAGCAAGGTCGGCAATCATGCCTTTTGTCACAAACTGCTCCTGTACGAACTTCCTCGCCAGCTCCATGTTTTCTTCCAGCGTCAATTCATTCTGCATGGCAATATCAAAGGAATAGGCAAGCTGTGCTTTTGGATGTTTCTCGCAGTTCTCCACAGCATTCCAGAGGGTCGCCCGGTCAAGATATATTTCCGGCGCATGGGGCGGCAGCATGATTTCCGAAGCGATCACGCCGCCCTTTTTGGTGTAGTCGCTGACTTCTCCATAGTAGCTGCTGTAAAGACGCTCCCCGGCTCGATAGGCTGCGCTGGCAATGGCGCTCTGACCGGCGCTGCGCTTGATCTGTGCGATTGAAAAATGATAAAGTGCTATCCTTAGTCACCGCCTTTCTCCTGCCCGGAAATACGGGCGTGGTTCTCTGTGGCAGACCGGATGAAATGCTCCGCCTGCGGCAGATTCAAAATGCTTTCCATGAGGGAATAAAATTCCGCTTCGGATAGCTCCTTTGTCTGTGGTGCAATGCTCTCAATAGCTGCCCCACGGGTAATCAGCCGGTGCGTCCTCTGTTTCCGGGAACCGCTTTCCAGATACGCCTGCCGGTTTTTCAAACGCTGCATTTTCCGTTTTTCCTGTTCCAGCAGGACAGTGGTTTTTTCATATTCCTGCTTCAACTGTTCCAAAGATTTTTCCATGTTCTCACATCCTTTGCTGATAAGATAAAGAAAGACCATCCGCAGACAGTCCGTGTGTCAGTGCTTCTATAAAACCCGATGAAAAGGGAAAACCGCAGAGCGGATTTCTCTTTGCGGCGGGTACACAGGGGATAGCCGCTTTAGCGGCGCAAGGGGGTGTAGCCACCTTGTCGGAGCGAAGCGAACGCAGACCTCGGATTGCTGATTTTATCAGCGGCAGAGGTAAGCTCCGCAGGACGCACGATACATGGTCTTTAGACTATGTATAGAAGTGCGCCCTTAGTTCCTAAGGGATTTTGCCGTTTCCGGCAGTCTTGTCCTTTTTCTTGGAACGCTTGGAAAGATACTTCGGGCAGTCAACCACAACCGCCCGGAAGCTCTGTTTACATTCGTGCTGGCATTTCCGGCACAGTTCGTTGTAAGTGATACGGCTGCGGTCATTTAAGAAGAAAGACCATTCCAACCGCCGCTTGTTACTCATTCTTGCCATAACCGGCTCCTTTCTCCGTTTCTATCTGATGTACGCAGATAGGCTGTTTTGATGTAGCGTCTCGGTATCATTTTTAAGTTTTTTTCCCTCTGTATGCCCCTTTGGAAAGTGCGGCAGTATTGCAAGTCAGGGAATGATACCTCACGCTTATTTGTCGCTTCCCGGTACGGTTTCGGAGCCTTTTGCCATCCATTCAAAGAAAGCAATTTTGCTGACCTTGATAAGTCTGCCCCTGCGGAACGCTGGAAAGCCGGGTGTGTGTACCAGCTCATAGGCGCTCGCTCTTGAAATTCCCATAATCCGCTGAATGTCCGCCACATCCAGAACCAGCGGTAAATCCTCGTAGCTGTTCAATCTCTTTTTATCGTTCATTCTGTTCCTCCCATAAATCAAATAGGTTAAAATGCTTCCTGTTGCCGTTCTCCCCAAAAGCCGTTTTCCTGCCCCATTCCTGCGGTGTTTCCCTGCATTGGTGCGCCGAATGCGTCACTTCTCCTGCCGGTCATATCCCTTTTGGACGGTCATTCACTTGTCAAGGTACTGTGCGGTACGAAATTACCAACCGCAATCATCATAGCGTACTATCCTTGACAAAACAATGATTCTGCGATACCATGAGTGTAACGGATATAACTGAATTATATAATTACCATAAACAAAGGCAGGGGATAGGGATGGAGAATCAGTTTATACGGCATGAGCCATGTTTTGAGAGGATTTTGTTTGTCCTGACGCTGGACAGGAAGAAAATGAAAGAGCGGATTTTGATTGGGGAAGAACAGCAGATCCGCTTCCGTCTGAACGGGAGCCAAAACGCAGAGGTGCTTTGTGATATGACACGCCCACTGGGAACTTTTTTGATAAACTTTGAGCGTGACACGGACAGAGACTGGAACTTATACGGGCTTTCTCCGCTGCGGCAAGCTCTCCACTCCAACCGATGGAAACAGCCGGAGCTGGAGCAGGCGGCAAGCGAATTTCTTTGGGAGAAATATCTTAGCAACGACCCTCTGAAAATGTATGTGGCGTTCCGTATCTGGAACAGCTATCTGCTTGCCAGAGAACCCCGTGACCGTAACGCTGCCTGTGACCGCTTCATGGATAAAATGAGCAGACTGACCGGGGTATTCCAAAACGAAACCATGAGCTTTGACAGGGAGACAGGAAAACCGAAACAATTTCAAGCTGGCAGCCTTTATTTCAAAGGCGCACCGTCAGAAGATACCCGGCTTGACCTCTGGTTCCCGGACAACCGGCGCACAGAAGAATGTGTGTCTGCCTATGCGTCCCTCTACCCGTTGATTACCTATTATCTGAACAGGCTGAATGACTGGGGGCTTTGCTTCCGGCGGTGCAAGGTCTGTGGAAAATATTTTCTGGCAAAGAGCCAGCGGTATGAGCTGTGCAGCGACAAGTGCCGAAAAGCACAGGCGCTTCAAAACAAGCGGGAATTTGACGAGAGGTCAAGAGAAAATAACTATGACCTGCTTTATAAAAATGAATGCCAGAACTGGCGCAACAAAATAAACCGGGTAAAAAATACCGCAGGCTTTCCGGCTGACCGTCTGGAAAAAATACAGGCTTCCTTTTCCGACTTTAAGAAAGAAGCCTTACAGAGAAAAAAGGCTGTAAAAACAGGAACGGCCAGCCCGAAAGAATTTACGGACTGGCTGTATCAGCAGAGTAATGTAATTGTTGAGCTGACCGAGATATGAAAAACTTTCTATCGTCAATTTCGCATTATTGCAATAACAGATTGCTTCTTCCATGAATGGTAATATTATCATCAAACTTTTGGAAGAACTATAAATGTCCGAGGTGCCTTTGATTTCGACAAAAAAACAGGCTGAATTGTTACAAAGCTCGGACATTTCAAAAATTTTTTGAGAAATGGCGAAAAAAGCGGGGCAGCACACGCCGCCCCGCCGATCCCATACGGTTATTCCATCGTCCTGATTTGCTCAACAAGAGATTGCTTTTTCAGATTTCCAGTTGTGTAAGAAATCAAGGTGAATTGCACAATCAGCAGGATTGCTATCTTTTAAGTGATGTCTATACAAAAGATCATTCCTCCCTTATGGCAGACAAAATGCTTGTTTTCTTCAACTCAGATTTTGCGTATACAGTGAAAATCAAATATATAACTGCTAAAACAACGACTAACGCCAGTAGAAACAGCCACGGCAATACCAACGTAATGCAGTGGTTCACCGCATCCAATCGTCTACAAACAATTACACTTAAAATGCTTCCAAATACAAGAGCTATTACCAATGAACCTCCGAGGTAAATTCCCATCTCCCTATCTAGCATTGCTTTCAACTGTTGCCGTGTTGTTCCAACAGCTTCAAGCAAACCGAATTCACGCTTTCTATTCTGAAAATCAACCATAAGCATATTCATAAGGCTGATACTTCCAAAGACGAACAGAATAGCAGAAGTCATATACAGAGCATGTATAGATGCACTGTATCGATACTGAATATTTTTAATCGTTTGTTCAATCGTATTTACTTCTATTTTTCCATTTTTATCCGCAATCTTCTGAACTGCGGCCAAAACTTCATCAAAACGTCCCTCTGAATTTTTAACTGCCAGAATCCCCGTCTGTTCCGTTATCCCTGTCAGTTTCTTTGCTGTGTCATAAGTCATAATGAAGTAGGGACTTCCGGGAACAACCGGGCTATCCTCCATTAAATCAGACCTATTGTATGTGCCTACAACAACGGCTTCCACATCAAAGGTTCTACCATCAAAAGCTCTGCCCTCAATCTTCAAAGTATCGCCAACTTGTGCTATATCTTCTGCAACCAATATTCCATTTTTCTCAACCATATCGTCGTAATCTGCTGTTCCAGAGGATAACACCGCCTGCTTTTCTTCTGTCTGTTCCCGATTTAAGGTTGGAAAGAATTCTGAAATGCTCGTGATAGAACCACTTCCGCCCGAAAAAGTAGCTGTCATATAAACGCTGTCAAATGCGGTAATTTTTTCTATCCCATCTACCTTTTCTAATTCCTGCATCAATGCCTGATCTTCAAGTGGATTTTCTTCCAGTTGCAATTTTGCGCTTCCGTATGGCTCCGCTTCGTTATCGAAAGAGCTGCCCACTGTATTTCTTATTTGTATAAGAATGTTACCGGCAGGATAATATTTGAAACTTGCCTGTTTTGCCGGATTAATAGAACCAGCAACCGTAGAAGTAACCAATAAAAGAGCCCCGCTTACTCCAAGCATTAAAAGCGTTAGGACTGCCTTTTGTTTGTTTCTTTGTATATTTATTTTCGCCAGATTAAACGGCGTAAGTTTCCGATGCAGTTTTGAGCTGCTTTTTGCCTTTCCAGCATACGCAAGGTATTTAGCACCCTCTACCGGGGAAGTATTCATTGCTACTCGGACAGGCTTAAAAATGGCAATATTCACTATTACAAAGGCTACTGCGGCAATCAATACAGCATAAATAACTGTTGTTTTTAGCCGGAATCCATCAGGACAGCCAATAAATCCAATCAGTACACCAATGACAAGCCCCAAAGGAATGCCAGCTAAGGCATATAAACGTCCCTCTTTACTTGCCATCCGTTTAATCTGTCTTTTTGTCATGCCAACTGTCCGCAGTTGCCCAAACATCTGAACATTTTTTACAATCTTTGTGTAAAAAACACCATAGACAATCGTTGCCGCCAAAATAGCCGTCAACGCCGCCAGTAGTGGTACTGGAATCGGAATACCTGATGTTATCACACCCGACATAACAGCAGAATATCCTGTAAGCATTACCTGTTCCTCGACAATGCCTGTATTTTGTATTGCTTTGCCGGCAAAATCAAGAATAGCCGTAGAGCTTATGGCGTTTGTATTCAACCGCGTATATGCTGTAACCTGAAAAGAATCTTTTGCCAAATCTCGGGCAAGCTCTTTACTAACATAAATAAAATATCCGTTGCTTTCTTTCGTATTATTCAAAACACCTGAAAGTGTATATTCTGCTTCCTGTCCTGTTCCAGTCAGGTCAATAGAAATTGTATCGCCAGCCTGATAGGATTTTCCTAAAAAATCAAGGTAGTTCTGGGGGAGCATAATCTCATCCGCTTTCTGCGGCACACTTCCCTGAAAAGTTTTTTCTTCCTGATGTAAAAAATAATCTTCATTTCCATAAGCAACAGTGATTGTTTTATTTTCAACATAAAATACACCTAGAGCGGAATATTCGCCAACCCACATAATATTTTCGTTTTGACGCAGTTGAGCCGTTTGTTCGTCCGTAACTCCCAAAATGCCAATCTGCGCTTTATTCCTCTGTGTGTTCTTGAATTTCTCTTGTGTACCTGTTGATATTAGAAGAATCGAAAAAACCATACAGACAGAGATGGCGATTGTCAAAAGCAGAAATGCCTTGTTTCTCTTATCTGCTTGCATACTCCTACCTGCCAATTTTTTTACAATGGCGCTGGTATCATTCTCAAAAGGCCATGTCATAGCTTGCCACCTCCTTACTCCACAATCTTGCCGTCCTCAATGCGGACAATCCGATCTGCAAGACGGGCAATGTCGTCATTGTGCGTAATCATCACAACAGTTTGCCGGAACTCTGCACTGGTGCGCTTGATAAGCCCCAGCACCTCGGCGCTGGTCTTGCTGTCAAGGTTGCCGGTCGGCTCGTCGGCCAGCACAATAGCCGGTTTGGTAATCAAGGCGCGGGCGATAGCCACACGCTGCTGCTGGCCGCCGGAAAGATTGTTCGGCATATTTTTCAGTTTATCTTCCAGCCCCAGCAGGTGAACGATCTCGTCCAAAA
>OIDX01000068.1_pt1 | contig 34614 bp, 35 predicted proteins | sample 1581671 | NCBI WGS metagenome assembly OIDX01 (sample SAMEA3882534, study PRJEB24775) | human gut metagenome | biome: human-associated habitat; feature: intestine environment; material: feces | place: Netherlands | collected 2009/2010 | reverse complement strand
AAATTATTTTGAGGGTAATGTTATTTATGCGGAAGATGACTATAAGCATAATGGTGATTTTATACTAGAGTATTATGTAAAAAATACAGAAGACATAGAAATAATATCAAAACAAATTGTGGAAGAAAATGTATTTATATTTAGAGCTTACAATTTAAGTGATATAAATGTTGTATGGAAATCGGTTGATGATGAGCTTTATGTTTATGGAGGTGATGAACTTTATGCAACTATAGATGTGGAAAGAAAAGGCTTGCTAGTAAAATTAAGTTTTTATTGGAATCAAGAAAAACTGAATCAAAACATGGGAGGATAAAAGTATGGCAAAAACAAAGATTGTAAAATTTATGTGTTCAATTGTGCTTGCGGTCAGTCTGGTACTTTCTCAAAGTTATACCGCAATGGCTTCAGGTTCGTCCACAATAACTGAGCAACAGTTGGGAGTTCTATTTGATGGGATGGAAAGCATAGTAGTACAGTTGGAAGAGATGGGATTGACAGAAGAGGATATAAGTGATTTATTTGGTGTACTACCAAGAGAAGACTCTTTTTACCATGAAATAGAACCACAGTCAATAGAATATAACGGAATCCAAAGAAGTTATGATTATATCATTTTCAAACATACTTGATACATATTAAACAAATGCATATTATCTACTGTCTCTATTGTCTTCCAAATACACACCTCAACTCGACCATACACATAAACTGACATATCTCCAGCAAACCCCAATAGTCTAGGTCTATTTACACCATGAAGTTTCTTTGGTTTTGATAAGTAGCCCCAATATATGTTGGGATTATTCTTAATAAATACTTCTCCAAAATATGCCGAAATATCAACTGCTATCATAATTGTATTTAGCGACAGCTTTCGTCTATCGCTCATAATATGTGCTTTTATCCAATTTGGACGCATAGCTAATTCCAACATTAATTCTTGTTCATCTTTTGTACACACCTCAATATGATTTGAAAACCAATCCCATAATTCAATTAACGAATTGGGCGTTTTATCTAATACCATATGCGTCCCCGTTAAATTAATATACTTTTCTAAATTCTGTATCCTCTGCTCTATGGTATCAATATACCATACAAAATATTGTTCAGCTTGCTTTTTCTTCATATCTTCAAATGGTATAAGATCAAACGGTGGGGTCATTCCATTATATTGCATACATGTCACCTCTTATAAATATTAATGAATAACATATTGAATTCCATTTTGTGTCAAGAACTCAAGCAATTGTTGAGTTGCACCACCCCGACCAGTAATATCACTTTTAAAGAATTCCCATACTACTGCATTCACTTGAATTCGCCAGTTTCCATGTCCATTGTGTTATGACATTTAATACATTTCATTGTAAATCCTCCTTGAAAAATTCCGATTGAGATTTCACCTGTTTTAGGGAATTTAATAACTGTTATATTTTGTTATTAAATTCTCTGCAAACCCTTGAAAACACTGGATTTATCGCAGGTGAGCTTTCCCTTATTGTTTCCCTTGTGTTATATCGTCCCGTCAGTGTTTACGAACTCTGATAAGGGCAAATACAAGGGCAAGAAAAATCTATAAAACAGTATAACACAAAATAAAAGTGACATGGTGAACTGATTGAAATGCTTCTGATTTTTGCAACAAATGATTGATTTAACGATAAGGAGATTTGATATGATGAGAACAATATTTGCAGAATACAATCCCAAGCACAACAGTATTGATGTTTACACCTCTGTTGGCTATATGCTCCGCATTGACTGTTGGGAAGCTGAAAAGGACTTAAAAACCACACCAGGATCAGACTGTGCATTAAACCCACTCGCCATTGATGAACCTCTTGAATATGTAAGATTATATCTTGATGGAATCTTGCTTGATGTATCGGTTAGTCAAAGTGTCTATATCAGAACCTTTTATCGTTTCTTGATATAGACACTTTTTTTAATAGTCATTCTATTAACTAATTGATATTTTCGCCATTTGTTGAAATAACTTCTTTATACCACTCGAAAGAATCTTTCTTTCTTCTGGACAAGTCTCCTGTTCCATCGTTATGTTTATCCACATAGATGAATCCATATCTCTTATCCATCTCACCGGTTCCTGCACTGACAAGGTCGATGCATCCCCATGGTGTATAACCCATCAGATCTACACCATCTTCCTCTACCGCCTTTTTCATTTCTGAAATGTGGTGCTGCAGATATTCTACACGGTATGGATCGTGGATGCTTCCATCCTCTTCTAAAGTATCATATGCTCCAAATCCATTTTCTACAATAAACAATGGTACTTTGTAGCGATCTGTAAACCAGTTCAATGAATAGCGCAGTCCGATCGGATCAATCTGCCATCCCCATTCACTTGCCTTTACATACTGGTTCTTTACACGATCCTTTTCTCCACGGTAATCATATTCCGGATTGTCTGGTTCTGCTTTTGTACAGAAAGACATATAATAACTGAAACCGATGTAATCGACACAGCCCTGTTTTAACACTGCAAGATCTTCTTCTGTTACGTCAATCTTAAGGTCTTTTCTTTCCCAGTATTTCAAAATATTTACAGGGTATTCTCCTTTTACATGCACATCTGTATAATAATATCTTTTCTGCATGGCTTTTTCAGCCTGCAGTATATCTTCCGGACGGCAGGTAGCCGGATAGATTGGGCACATTGCGATCATGCAGCCAATCTGAAATTTCGGATTAATCTCATGTCCAGCTTTTATCGCTTCGGCACTGGCAACCAGTTCATAGTGAGATGCCTGATACATCAATTCTTCCGCATTTTCTTCCGGTTTAATTATAATCCCGGAATTAGCATAAAGCATAAATCCATCACCGATATCTGCCTGGTTGTTAATCTCATTAAATGTCATCCAATATTTTACTTTGTCTTTGTATCGCTCAAAGCATGTTACTGCAAATTTCACGAAGAAATCAATCAGTTTTCTGTTTCTCCATCCACCGTACTCTTGTACAAGATGCAGAGGCATCTCAAAATGACTCAGTGTGATCACTGGTTCGATCCCATATTTCAGACATTCATCAAACATGTCATCATAGAATTTTAATCCGGCTTCATTCGGCTGTTCTTCATCACCATTTGGGAAGATACGTGTCCATGCAATACTTGTACGGAAACACTTGAATCCCATTTCCGCAAATAAGCGGATATCTTCTTTATAGTAATCATAAAAATCGATTGCTTCATGATTCGGATAATTCTCGCCTTTTAGTATTTCACCTGTTATTCTTCTTCTTGTATTTACATCTCCGCCGGTTACAACGTCCATAATGCTCAAGCCTTTTCCATCTCGATCATAGGCACCCTCCAGCTGATGAGCAGCAACTGCGCCGCCCCAGAGAAAATCTTTTCGAAATCCCATTGTTATTTCCTTCCTGTTGTCTTAATTACTTTGTATAATAGCGTTGGGGGCTTTTGCCCCCAACTTTTCTGTTTCTATATTCAATTACATCTTGATGATTATTTCTCATCAATTCTCTTATACAGTGTAATGAATTCATCTGCAAGAATGCGGAATGCTTCTGCACTCATAAGCTGATCTTCTGCATGCATCAGAAGCATGTATCCATTGGAAATTTCACCATTTGCATCCATTGCCAAAAGATCTGCATGAACGTTGTGTCCAAGTGAAAAGGCTTCATCTCCTTGTTTAATCAGCTCTGCTGCCTCATCATATTTTCCTTCTTTCGCACAATGGATCGCATTGATAAAATGTGTTCTTGCTGTACCTACATATGTGATGATCTGAAAACATGACAATTCAAATTTTTCGTTCATTTTTTTCTCCTATCCTGCTATTATTTTTATTCTGATTTTACCAGTCTTCATCCTCATCTTCTACCGGCTGATTCTTCTCCTGAACCAGATTCATCTTGTCAACCTTCTTAATGAATGGCAGATAAACGAAGAATGAAACACAAAGGATCACTAACTGAAGTAAAGCACTTTTCCATCCTGCTAAAAGGAATCCTGAGATAATCGGTGGACAAGTCCATGGGATCTGTGTTGCTCCATATAATGGGCAGATTCCTGTATACAGTGCAAAATACTGGATTAAACATGCGATCACAGGCATTCCAATAAACGGAATTGCAAGCATTGGATTCATAACGACTGGAGCACCAAACAGGACTGGCTCATTGATTCCAAATAATGCCGGAATAATTCCCAATTTACCAAGTGCTTTCAACTGTTTTGATTTTGCAAAGAAGAACATATACATTACAAGTCCGATTGTGATACCTGCACCTGTTATATTGATAAACTGATCATAAAACTGCTGTGTTACAATATGGCCTCCGTTTGCTATTGTAAGTTCTACACCACTGTCAATAATAGCCTGATTTGCAAGGCTGTTTGCCTGTAATAGTCCTGTCATGATTCCACCAACTACTGTTGAACCATGAACTCCGAAGAACCACAGGAATGGTCCTGTAAAGCACATCAGAACTGCTCCACCAAGGGAGTCTGTCATTTTCTGAAGTGGTGTCTGAACAACTTTGTAAATAATTTCAATACCTGTTGTGTCGAATCCAATAGAACAGATACCGTGAATTACTGCAGCCCCTGTCAGGATTACGAATGCCGGGATTAATGCTGAGAATGCATTTGTTACACCTTCCGGAACTCCGGCTGGCATTTTAATACGTATATTTTTCTTCAAGAACCAACAGTAAATAGGCGGTACGATCAATCCGACAATGATTGCTCCAATCATTCCCTGTCCTGCTGTCCATGTCTTATTAATAATTCCACTAACAACTTCTCCACCTTCTGTTGTTATGGACGAAGGCATCAGAATCAAGAATGTTGCCAGTGAAATAATTCCACAGTTGAGTGGTTCCTGATTTTCCAGTTTCGCATAGCTATAGCTGATACCGATAACTGCAATCAACGCACTGATGGAGAATGTTGCGCCACATACCTGATCTAATACTGGTTTGATTCCTGTAGACTCTAATACATCGACAACTGCCTTTACCGGAAAGTTTGACAGGATCAGGAAGATTGATCCGATGATCAGAGGAGACATGGAAGTCACCATACCATTTTTTATTGACTGTATTGCCTTTGTATTAATAAACTTAAGGATTACAGGGATTACTTTTTCGTTAAATTTCTCTTTCATTTGCTACTACCCTTTGCTCTGTTTTTTGCTTTAAATTGTGTATCTTTGTTTTCTCTTATTTATTTTTCGCAAGCTTATATGCAAATTTCAAAACATTCATTCCATTGCACATTCCATAATCCTGCATTGGGATCACATCTACCGGAACCCCTTTTGGATCACAGATCTCTTTTGCTCTGGCAAGCTGATATCCTACCTGTGGTCCGAGCAGTGCTACATCCACGCCTTCAATCACGCGTTCCATCTCTGTAAATGGATATGCTACGATATCAACATCTTTTCCTTTTTCCTTTGCTGCCTCTTCCATCTTCTTTACGAGAAGACTGGTTGACATTCCTGCTGCACAAAATAATCGAATTACCATGATTGTTTCCTCCCTTATTTTTTTCTCATTTGCTTTGATGGTGCTAGTATAACAAGTATTTTTCGTTTTGTCAGTACTTTTTCCTGTTTCTGGTTTCTGTTCCATATAGACGGAATTTGTTACATAAAAAAAACAGGGCATTCTACTTTATTGTGTAAAATGCACTGTTTTCCTTTTTCTTTTTTGTATATTATGATACTTTTTAGTGTATTCTGTTTTTTTTGTTACTTGTCTGGTTACTATTCGTACCATTACATTCTACAACCTTAATGAAATAAGTCTTCCATATCATTTTAAAACAGATCATCTGTATCGTTATGGACGCCCTTCAATTCTCTTCCGATTAATTCCAAAATAAAAACGACTGCCATCTGGGATGTCAGATCATAATCTTCGTCTTGTTTATATTTATACTCTGAAACATAATAATTTATATTGCAGTCACTCATCTTCGCCAAAGAACAGTTTGCCTTATTTGTAATAGATATCAGGCTGCTCCCTCTTCTTTTCAACTTTTCTGCCAACATCAGTGTCTGTTCCGTCTCTCCTGATACAGACAATGCGATTGTAGCTATTCTCTCACCTTTTCCACGAAATACCGGCGTGAACGGATCATCAATAGCAAATGAAAACCAGCCTACATTATTAAAATATCTTGCCCCATACTTTCCTATAAAAGAAGAATTCCCCACACCTACAAATATAATTGACGATGCCTTTGTAAGTAACTTCACAGCTTCCTGGATATTCTCAGCAAATGCCTGTGTCTGCACCCGTTCAAAGAAATCTTTAACCGCAGTAAGATCCATATTGATTTTCTTCTTTTCCTTGCTGCTGACTTCCTGTTTTAATTTCAAACGGAATTCAGAATATCCCTCGCATCCTACCTTTTTACAAAAGCGAAGAATCGTCGTTGTTGAAACATGAACCTCCTCTGCCAGCTCGCGTACTTTCATATATACTACTTTCTCTTCATTGCTGATGATGTAATTATACACATCCATCTCCAACTGATTAAAAGATTTTATCATCTCATGCGTAAACATATGAATTCAGTTCCCTTCTGTTTTTCTCTCTATTCCATAATCATATTATGTTCTTTAGAAGCAGTGTTTATCCCGCATTTTAATCGTGTTTTTCATTACTTCATCGTCTTCGCCAGTGAATTGAGAAATGCCCACATCTCTGGATTAGCCAATACTTTTGCCAGAAGTTCCGAATCGACTTCATCAGCAACGATTATAAATAGTAGACCTACTGACTCCTAAGATTTCCTGTAACTCTTGAACTGTATAACATCTTTTTTCTGACATTTCTTTATTCTCTTTTTTGAAATATGAAAAAAAAATATCATATCTCGTTTCCGATGGTATTGCTGTACATTGCCTGTGCATTAACAATTTCTGATTTTGAAATTGTGTCTGTTGTAACAATGCTTATCTGGATCAGTATTCCAGCTCTTGCTATATATATACGACATGATTTCGGGCATGTCAAGAGCAGACGTCAAAAACGTCCTTCATTTCTATCTCCACAACTTTTTCATCATGGTCTCTCTGTTTCTCACTACCTATATTCATGTTTGACCTCCTTTTCTCTGGACTAAAAAAACGCCCAGACTAGATTTTTTTAAATCTAATCTGAGCGTTTTATATCTCTCAGGTCTGATTTCTCAGACAAGAAAACCAATTTTACAGATTTTGACAACCCAAAATGAAAAAAGCAGTAATGAATTTTCTTAATCATTACTGCTTCAAACAACTGTTCTCAGGGGGAATCGAACCCCCAACTAGCGCTTAGGAGTTCAAGTCCATACTGGAAACCTATATTATTTTAAGTTAATACAAGTCAAGTAAAGCATTGATTTTTCTACCTTTCCTGTAAATCCATGTCAAAATAAGAAAACTGAAAATCATCTAAGTTAAGCACCTCTCGCTGACAAATGAGTGACACTGTCACCCTGAGGGTTCAACCATTCCGTTCCTACGAATTCATATTTATGGCTACCATTCTCACTCAATATGCGGTAATGATAACACTGTTTTCTTATTAGATTACCTATATTATAACGTGTGCGAGGTCGGATGTCGATTGTTTTTTGACCATTATTTACTTCTATTTGCTTTAACTTAAAAAGCCAGAAGCTAATGCTCCCAGCTTTACTTTTTTTATTCCATCAGTTTTACAAACTTGAAGTTTCCATTTATTTCTTTTTGCGGTATTTGGGTTCAATACCTACTACATACGCTACCATAGCCGCAATACTAATAAGCATTGCACCCAATATAGGTATAATAATCAAACCCGAATTCTGCCCATCTAATAAAGGCAATCCAATTAACGTAAACAAAACACCATACACGCACCACAATATGCCCAAAGCACGATTATAGCCTTTCACATCTTCTATGGGCGCTACCTCAGCATTTGCCCAAAAACCGAAAGGTTTTGCTTTCTTGGAATTAAAATCATAAATGCCCATTACAATAAATAATACGCCGATTATTACCCAAATAACAAATGCTATTAATCTTCCTTCCATAATATGTATCCTTTCTTTGTAGTTCTGTAAATTCCGATTTCTCAGTTTCAAAAATTAGAATTTAAGGTTCTCTTTTATTTTCAAAATAAGCTTCAATCTTTTTATCTACAACAATTCCTACAGGTGTCAAAACCAATAAAATAATTACCATTATTATCAATGTAAAAACCATCGCCCCATCAAAACATTTATCAGCAATAAGTTATTTTTCTTCTATAGCTTCTGTTACATTAGTTCTATATTTCTCTTCACATGCTTTTAAGTAATCAAAGCATAATCCTCCATCACATCTATAGAAAAACGGATCTTTACAAATTGTATTATCACTATTGAGAATAAATACAGGTATGATATCTTTATCGTTGCTGTTTATATAACTAATTTTAAAACTGTATCCCATTCTTCCAAGTGAAATGCCATCTCTTTTCATTGAAATACCTTGAATATTCGCCACTATATATTCAATATCTTCTGAATCGGTGATAGTAAAACCAGTTCCTGTATTTCCATCGAACACATTTATATGGTCTACCTCAGAAGGATTTACATTCTTACCGAATTTCTTTGGCATGAAATAGTAACCTACTGTTCCTACCAATAACACAGCAATTAAAATAACCAGAATACGCAGTTCCTTTTTCATACACTCTTTACCTCCACAAATATCGATTTGTTTATTGCCCTTTTATAACGGTTGCATCATTTCAAGAATGATTCCATCCGGGTCTCTGAAATAAAACGCTCTGCTTTCCCCGAATCCATCTGCCCTGAAATCGAAATACTGCGGTTCAGACAAGCACTCCACATGATTTTCAATCAGGGTTCTGTAGACAGAATCAATGTCATCCGTATAGAAGCACACTTCTGAGATAGAGGTCATAAACAAGTCAGATTGTTCTTTATGGATTTCGCTGTCTACAAACTGAATCAATTCAACAGGTGGTGTTTCAATATTCTCAGAACCATTCAAATAAGCAACCCTTGCCTTACAATTTTTCTTTTGAAACATTTTATCTGTCTCTTCGCCAACCATCATGATTTCTCCTTGATATTTAAGTCCAAGTATATCTCTATAAAATGCAATTGATTTGTCTAAATCTGAAACCGTCAATCCTACATGATATATTCTTCCAACCATTTACTATTCCTCCTTAACAAATGATAAATACCGATTTACAGACTTCTCGTATATATATTTTACCACATAATTTTTCTAAAACACAGACTTCTTAATCCTTAATTTTCATATCTGCTATTATACGTTCTTCCCTCTGCCTCTCTTCACAATATTCCCAGAAGTCTTTCAATGCTTCCTCATCCGATTTCCACGGCAATGGTATGGGATCCAATTCATCTAATCGCTTCACAAGTTTCCGTACCTCTTCGGTATCGAACTCCTCATCACTTGCCTCCATTACATAAAAATCTAGTTTTTCATTTATCATTCTGATTTCTTCTTCTTTGGTCATGTTAAAACCTCCCTACATTATATACATGGCGCTTCTCGACAAATTCTTACAAATAACTACAAATTTTTTCACAAGAAACAAAAAAACGATACTGCATAGATTTCTTACTCCACACAATATCGTTCTTCTATATTTATACTTTCATTGTCTTTGCCAATGATGTAAGCAGTGCTGCCATCTCCGGATTCCCCAGCACTTTCATCAGCAGCTCTGCATCCACTCCATCCGGTACAGTAATTGTACTGCTGCCTTCATCCTGATTTTTCATCTGCGGATTTAGATTTTCCTTATTATAAAAGGCATTCTCCATAAGTTCTGCATTCTTCCTTCGGTCTTCATCAAGGATATGTCCATACACTTCCGTTACCATATCCGCCTGAGCATGGCCGGAGTCTCCCTGGACTGCTTTAATATCTCCCCCACTTAATTTCAGCTTGTAGGTGACACTGGTATGACGCAGACTGTGAAACACTACATCTGGCAACCCCAGTTCATCTATGATTTCCTGCATTTTTGTCCTTAAATAGCTGTCTCCTATAGGAAGACCAAATGTTGTCGCCATTACCAGATTATAATCCTGATATTCATTTCCAAGCACTTCCTTTATCTCATCCTGATCTGCTTTCAGATCAATCAGACATTGTGCTACTGATTTTGGAATAAACACCTTCCTGACACTGCTGTCTGTCTTCGGTGTTTTCAGCACTCTGACCGTCCTGTTATTTTTCTTCTGGCTTGGAAATATCATGATAATTTCTTTTGAATTGAGTGCTTCTATTGCATCCTTTGATACTCTCTCTACCTGTTTATTGATGATAACATAGGCTTTGTTATCTGCAATCGCCTCTTCCGAAATATCCATATCATCCCAGGTCAGTCCAAGAAGTTCTCCGATACGAAGTGTTGCCGTAAATGCAAGATGAAATGCTATTTTGAGCATTTTGTTATCACAGGCTTCCAATGCCTGCATAAGCATCTCTGCTGTCCAGATCTCACGCTCCTGCTTCTTTGCTTTCGGAACGGTTGCATCCACAGCCGGGTTCTTTTTCATCATATCCCACTTAACCGCCTGACGGAAACAGCTCCTTAATACCTTATGTATCTCATTTACTGTACTTTCCGTGATTGTTCCTGTACCATCCGGATTCTTTGTACTCTTTACCGCCGGCATTTTAAGAAGATCCTTATAATACTTCTCCATAAAATGTGTATTGATGCCTGCAAGCTTGGTATCTCCGATTGTTGGAAGAATGTAATTATTTATCAGAGCCACATTACCAGAGTAAGTGGAAACACCCCACTTGTCATGTCCATATATCTGCACATATTCTTCAATCAGTTCTTTCAATGTTGCACACTTTTGAACCTCAAATTTTCCGATAGACTGCTTGTACTCAATTTCTTTTTTCCGTTTATCTGCTTCTTTCTGCGTAGCAAATGTTTCAGATGTTGTATGTTCTTCTCCATTCTCATCCAGAATTTTATATACCACAGAGTATGTCTTTCCCCGGTGCCTGATAAATGCCATGTTATATCACTCCTTCCCTGTGCTCATTCAACCAGTTCAGGAACTGCTGCCTGTGAACCCTCAGAACCTTTCCGGCCCCGACACACTGGAATTCTCCGGACTGCATCCATTTGGTAACTGTCGATACACTCACTCCAGCCAGCTCCGCTGCATCCTGTCTGGATATATATTCCTTTATTTCCAAAGACAATGTCTCATTTTCCTGTAACAACTGACTCTCTTCCTGTTTATCCCCATCATTCATGATGTAATATACATTCTGAGCATTAAGAAATAACTGAAAACTCTTTCTTGTGATCCACCTTTTATTATTGCAGATAGTTGAATCCAGAAGCCTTCCTATTTCTTCTCTTCTTGCAATCTTTGCCAGCTTCTCTCGCGAAATACCCAGCAAATCCGCCGCATCCTGCAAACAGATGTAATCATTCTCCAGCTCCTCTGCTGTTGGAATATGTGTGACCTTGCGGTATACATCCTGATCTGCATACCACTTTTCAAATATATCAACCGGAATGCGCCTCACAAAATCCACTGTAATATACTCCAGCTTTTCATTTTTCCAAATATCGTACAGGTCACAGTCATGTATTCCCAAAATATTTGCAGCTTCCTTAAATGAATAAGATTTTTCCCTTAACTCTTTTCCCGGCTCTTCGCCGCCTACTTTTTTATACTTCACCTGATTGGCATACCATTTTTCAAAACTTTCAAGGTCAATTCTCATCATCCCACCGATTATTTGAGTCTTAAATAAATTTTTATGGACCAGCCAGTAACTGTCAGTCTTTTTTAGTCCTAGCAGCTTTCGCATTTCAGGCACAGACATGGTACTACGCTGGGTCAGCTTCTGCTCAGCACTTCGCTGCTGAATCTGTTGCCTTATCTCTGTCAAATCCTTCGCTTCACTCATACTGCGGCCTCCTTCTCACCCACTATAACATGTACGTCTGCATATCATTTAGAAGGTAAATTATATAGTTTCGGACTTCTGATCCAGCCATTCGTCAAAACTCTTCTTTGAAATACGATATTTGTTTCCAATCTGGATCCAGCGGAATTCATTTTTCTTCAACAGCTCATATACAGTCGGTCTGCTGATTCCAAGCATTTCCTGTACTTCCTTCACGGTATAGCATCTTTTTTCTGCAATATTCTCTGCTGTCATTCCCATTATGCGATACCTCCCGGCTGTCCATCCATGAATCTCTTTACCTGCTTTTTCATACGGACTTTTATTTTCTGCATCTGCTGTCTCGCTGATTCATAGGTAATTCCCTGATCCTCTGCAATATCCGAAATTGTCTTTTCTTTCAGCAGATACTTGGTAAATGTCTCCTTTTCTGTTCCCAGAATCCCAAGCTGGCTGTTAAACAGGTTATAGTCTTTCCTCATATCCCTGAGAATGTATGCATCCCTGATATATACTTCTGCCTGGTCCACTCCGTCCAGTACGTTACCTGAAAAATCACAGTTGATCAGTGCTTCCCTTGTAATAACATTATTGATTGCTTTTCTTGCGGTGGGATCACTGGTCATTCCTCCGGTCTGGACTCTTACTCCAAGATCTCCGGCTGCCTGCCGGTGGCTGCTTTCCTTTTCACATTCGATCATGTAGCGCATCCCGTCTGTATATCCGTCCACGATGCCAATGAATTTTGTATAGTTTTTGATAATGATATCTATACGCTTCTCTGATGTAGCTCCTGTATATACTCTGATAAGGTTCTTTTCTGTCATTGCTGTACTCCTTTTATTTCTGCATGTCATGAGCTTTCGTACGTTTACTCTTCTTTACAGGAATTATTGTAGATAAACACGGAATAAAAATCGTTCCCCAAACAATAAACAAAAGTCTATTCAGAATGTACTTTTATCCAAGAAGTGCCAGTGCTTGAATCTGTTTCAGTGCAACTTCTCTCATCTGGTCATTTTTCAATTCCAGCAATGCATCCATTATTCTGGCATCCAGCGCCTCTTCCTTTTTCCCTTCCAGCAGATATGATCCACTGCAATTCAGGGCTTTTGCTATTTCCAGAACAATGCTGCTTTTAATGTCTATATGGTCATTCTCATATGCTGATATCGTAGCTTTCTTAGTGCACAGGATTTCTGCCAGCTGCTCCTGCGACATTCCTGCTGCTTTTCTCATTTCCCTGATTCTTGTTCCCATTGTATTTTCTGCATATGTATTTCTCATTCTTTTCTCCGTTTCCGGAGCCCAAACGGAAATACAACATGTCTTATGATTGAACAGAAAAAGAGCCTGCAAAACGCATTAAAATAAAACGATCTCTCGTTATATTTCCGTTTTGCAGGCTCCTTATAGTCTTCTGCTATATTCAGCTCGTTTACAAACTCTTGCGCAGTGGGATCATCTTTAAGGATTCTCGGTATTACCGAAATCATGGTTCCGGCTCCTCTGTCCAGTCTGATGGTCCGCCCACTGGCTCATTTTATTCAGTTATCTATTACTCGTGCAGTATTTTCATACTGCTTATATTATTCAAATCTGATTTTTTCTCCGATCCCGTATTGTCTTAAGTTCCCCCGTCTATTCTCCTTTCTCTGTGTTGTACAATATCCTGAGTACATATCTGGCCATTCTCTCAAAAAAATCACGTTTTTCCTTCCAGGGCATATTAACAACTATTCTTTTGATATTCCTGGTCTTTATCGTTATCGTTCGACATATTACTCCTTCCATTTCATCCATAATAGAATACTATTTTCTTCTATAAATCAGAACCGAGTAATATGTGGAAGATTTTGGACATATTAGCGTGATTTTTTCCAGATAAAACCAGACACCCAACACATATCAGTATTTTTTATTATTTGTACCAAGGACAGATTATGGGGATATTTTCCTATATTCTGTACCTTTTCTGTATGTTATTACTACATTGCTCTTTTCCGCTGTCGTAATGCTTCCATATCTGTAGAGTATCTGCTGGCTTTTTCCTGATCATGTTCCTTTCCACGGCAGTTCTCAAATATCTTCATATAAATTTCATCCACCACCCCTACGATTTCTTTCTTGCATCTCACACATGTAATCTCAACACTGCAATTTCCCGCCACCTTAAACAGCTGCTTTCCGCAGGACGGGCAGCTCACATATCTCATCTTAACTCTCTCAGTCATCATCAAAGTCCTCCTGACATTGTACAATTTACGTACCATTCAACGGATAAGGGAAATGAAAACCATTGATGATTATTTTCTCTGGACAAATGAGTTCCGATGTGCCGGAGTCCGCACCATTCATCCTGTGACCTTCTTGCTGATCTTTTCGACTGGTATAACACCATTAAAAAGCTATCTCTCCTCCATAAACCACATATTGTTGTCCTCATAGAAAAGATGGCTCTCTTTTCCGTCAACAATACAGGTATAACGTATTCCGGCTCCGCCTGCTCTCAGGCTTGCCGCTCTTCTTACATCTGTTACTTTCTGAATCTCATATACATGGCCATCCTTCCAAATAAAGCTCCTTGGCAGAAGCCTTCCATCATTGGTAAATTCAGCCATGACATTTACATATACCTTGCTGCTTTCCATAATAGTTCAATCCCTCCTGTCTATCCAAAGTACCCATGCGGATGTACCGTATGATCCGACTTTGCATCACACGCTGACAGAATCCTGTCCTGGTACATGAGTCCTCTCTGAATACTGTAAAATCCAAATCTTTTGCGGATGTTATCAACCGCTGCATCCACCTTCATCTGTTTCTCCCTTGCCTGCGGATCCATGAACATATCTAGCTGCTCCCAGAAATAATCCGTCACCAGATCCGTTCCCCGGATTCCAATGCTCCGGAGTGGCTTCTGGTAAAATTCCGGTCTGCTGTTTTTCAGTTCATGCTCATCTGCCGGCATCCTGTAACTTTCCTTATAGAGCTTATATCCGGCTTCCGCTATCTCCCTGGTAATGTTGCTCGCATTTTGGAGCTTTACCTGTTTGGAGAAATGAAGCAGATCTTTGTCCCTGATGCTGATCTCCACTGTCCTGCATCTGAAACCATTTTCCCTAAGTCTGGCCGCAACACTTTCTGCCAGAATGTATAACACAATTTTGACATCTTCATCCGTTTCCATATCTTTCGGAGTTGTCGTGCTGTTGCCTACTGACTTTATCGGGGCAGACGTATTCTCCAGCTTGACAGGTGACTCATCATAGCCATTTGCAAAAGCCCACAGGATACTTCCCATCTTCCCCAGCTTCCTTACAAGAAGAGATTCCTCTGTCCTTGCCAGATCTCCGATGGTCCTGATTCCAATACCCCGCAGCTTGTTATTCGTTGCACTTCCTACATATAATAAATCAGATACCGGGAGGGGCCATGCCTTATCCCTGTACTCATCCTTATTCATGGTAGTAATGGCATCCGGCTTCTTATAATCAGATCCCAGCTTGGCAAATATCTTATTGAATGACACACCGACACTCACTGTAATTCCAAGCTCTTTCTTCATCCGGCAGCTGATCTCCTGTGCGATATGATAACCGTCTCCTTTAAGGCTTACACTGTCTGTCACATCCAGCCATGACTCATCTATTCCATACGGCTCTCTCTTATCTGTATACTCTGCGTATATCTCCTGGGCCATTCTAGAAAATCTCAGGTACAGATCCATTCTTGGAGGAAGAAATATAATATCCGGACAGACCTGTCTTGCCTGCCATAAAGCCATGCCGGTCTTCACACCGCGACGCTTGGCTGCGTAATCGGCAGTCAGTACGATTCCATGTCTTGCCTCCGGATCTCCTCCCACTGCAACAGGCTTTCCGCGAAGTTCCGGATGATGCAGAAGCTCTACTGATGCATAAAAGCAATTGCAATCACTATGCAGAATTGTCCGACTCATCATTTCACCTTCTCTCTTTCACTCATATCAGCCTTATATGTGATTTGCTTACAAGGGATAATATAATACTAATCAAAATGATATTCAAGTGAAATCTTCGTCATGTTATCCATTTCATTGATATTTGTTATTGATTTTCTTTCATTTATGTAGTATAGTTGATATAGCTCATACGGTGATATGACACTAAAAAACTATCACAGAAAGGCAATTCATTATGAAGGATTTGGGAAAGACTATTGCTAAATACAGAAAAGAGCATAAAAAAAATCAAAGCGACATTGCCAAAATGCTTGAGAACTATGATATCTATGTAAAGCAGAATACTATTAGTGCCTGGGAATCCGGTACATCTCAGCCAAGTGCCAGACAGCTGCTTGCACTCTGTGAAATACTTGAGATTTATGATGTATATACAGACTTCATCGGAAAGAATCCCTTGAACCCTCTTCGCAACCTGAACGAAGAAGGCATAAATAAGGTCATGGACTACATACAGATATTGGAAAGAACCGGTGATTACAGGCTTGCTGACATCATTCCGCTCCATGTGCTCAGAGAACGCAAGGTTTTCTATACGACAGTTTCAGCCGGAACCGGTTCTTTTCTGGATGGAGAAGATTATAAAATGGTCTCCTCTCCTGATATTCCAGCGGAAGCTACCTTTGGAGTACATATCAGTGGTGACAGTATGGAGCCTCGTTACCATGACACAGAGCTTGTCTGGATTGAACAGACGGAACAACTCGGTGATGGCGAAATCGGCATCTTTTATTTGGATGGAAATGCTTATATTAAGAAATTTCAGAATAACAGAAAAGGAACCTACCTTATTTCTCTTAACAAGAAATACGAACCGATTCCTATTACAGAGAACAGCTCTTTCAAGATTTTTGGGCGAGTGCTGTCATAGTCCCTTTTATCGGACATCTTATATGATAGCCTTGTTACAGTAGAGGCAGCTATTTCCGCTTCTGCCTGGTTTGTACTAAATATCAAAAGGGGGAACTTGCCATATGAATTCAGAAACATGTATCTGCAAATTAAACGACATAAGAGCCGATTACTGCATCACACAACAGGAGATTTCCGATGCAACCGGCATCAGCATCAGAACGATTATAAGTATCGAAAAGGGACATCGACTGCCCACTCTATTATCAGCAATGAGAATTGCAAATTACTTATCCATACCGGTCGAGCAGCTATTTGAATACAAAAGCGATATCGTACCGGTTACCGCCTTAGGAGAAATTTGTCATGAATAATACAGCAATCAATTTCAAATGTCTTTCGGATAGAGGATTTCGTAAAAATGTAAACCTCCCCCCACTCATGACATGACTATTAAAAGAATCATCCTAATAGTGACTGCTCGCTCGAAATCATGTCGTATATATAAATCAAGAGCTGGAAGCCTATTTTAGCACTTCCAGCTCAATCATTATCATAGAAGATTATTATTTACAGACTTTTTTTCATAGTCTCGAACTTTCTTAGTCTTGTTATTCTTCTTTACGTTAACTTTTGAAGCTTTCTTAAACTTCTTATTTGTTGCGTAACGAATTTAATAACCTTTTGCTATCTTGTTCTTCTTCCATGTTACAGTAACTTTTGCCTTATTAGCAGAAATTTTAACTTTCTTAACCTTTGCAGGTAATTTTACGGATGAACCATCAGTTAATGTTCCTGTTGTTACTTCCTGGTTTGATGAACCTGTTGTCATCCGATTTCTTAGTAGTTGTTTCTTCTACCTTATTTGTCATAGATTCTTCTACATCACCTGTAGTTGTTTCTTCACTCTTATCTGTTGTTGTTTCTTCTTATTTTGCCTTTGAGCCTAAAACTTCTATTTCAGCAAGACCAACTGCTGTTGTTGAATCTGAAACTTTATCTACAACAAATTTAATATTTTTAACAACTTTTTCTTCACCTAAATTGATAACCTTAACAGAACCATCATTTGGAAGTTCTCCAACTTCAATTCTTGTTCCATCATCTAATTCTAAATGTGATGCTGTTATCTGATCATCTGTGTTTGGTCTGTCATAAAGTTTAATTGTTGAAACTTTGTACTCTTCATTGAAAGCAAGATTTAACCAAGCTCCTGCTCCTTCGTTCTTTGTTACCCATTCAGCCCATGGGAATCTTGTATGAAGATTTGCAAGTCCTGTTGCATAACCATCTGCAATACCATCGACTGCCTTAACTGCACTCTGGTCATCCCATCTGCTGTCACTACTGTTTTCACTTGATGCAGTAATGTCTGCAAATAATCCAATACTATTTGTTTCATGTTTATAGAATACTTCGTTAACCTTTGAGAATGAAGCAATCCAATTATAGTACTCTGTTGTATACTCACGAAGTGCTTTATCCTTTAAGTTGTACTTAAATGGTCCCTGACGCATGCTATAAGGAGTTAATACGTTTTCTCTTTCGCTCCAGTTAAGCATTGTCTTTTCTTCAAGGCCATCAAGGTGCTGCCAAGCTCCTAAATATGTGTCAAGTTCATGATTCCATCCGTAGTTACCCTGATCTTTTGGATATACTTCATCTGTCATATGACTATGAATAATAGCTTCATGAACTGTTGGCTGGAATTTTTCATTTTCTAACTGAATATCCTTTATAGCTTCAATTCCAAATAAGCCAAAGTATGCATGATCATAATGCATATCGTATCTTGATGTCATATAAACATCTGTTGGATCAACACTTTCCATTACACTCTTAACATCTGCTAAGAAGTTAGCTCGTGTATATGAAGCATGCTCTCCTGTTGTAAGATAATGATAATCATTTCTTACGTTTTCATTACCGTATGTTTCTGTTACACCATTTCTTGAAGATAAAAGTTTATCATCTTCTGAAATATAAAGATTATATACAAAGCTATCTGTAAATGCTGTTGTGAATGCTCCAACACCCATACCACCGTTATCAGCATAACCTAAGAAATATAAATGTTCTGTTGGTACACCAATTGTATTTAATGCATTTACTGTATCACTAATTCTTGTCTTTCCATGACCTACGCCATTGAAATCTCCGTTTGTTGCATATACAACGTATACTTCGTCACCATTTGCAACAGCTCTGTTCATCACACCACCTGCCATTAACATTTCGTCATCTTCATGAGGTGCCATTACTAAGATTCTCTTATGATGTTTAACTTTTGCATCAACACCGTCAAAATGTACTTCTGCAACTTTTGCAGTCATACCTTTTTCAAACTCAAATTTAATTCCTGTAATTTCATTCTTTGATACCGATACAACATTTCCTGAATCCTTTGAATCGCATGAGCCGGCTTCAACCCATCCTTCTGATGTATTAACCAAAACTTTGTATGGTGCTGCTTCTCCATCAAAATCTACGCTAAAGTTTTCAATGTTATATTCTCTGTCTAAACCAATTGTTAATGATGGATTTGCATCATCAGCATCCGGTGCCCATGTTGTATTTGCATTTCTGTCTGTTACATTTTCTCCATCCTTAGATGATGAAACTGTTACAGGCTGACTGTATGCTAAATCAATGTCAATGTTCTGTCCTTTTTCTGTAAGAACAATCTTCTTTTCTTCTTCAGGATTGATTACTTCTTCACCTAAAACTTTTACTTCGCCAATTGCAGGCCAAACTGTTGCTCTTGACTCTTTGTGAAGAGGTAACTGTGTTAATGTGACACGAACATACTGATATTTGTTGTTTGCATACTCTTCTGCAATCTTACCATACTGTTCTTTTGAAAAATCAGTATTAGCCGTGTTATCCCATAACATGTCCCAGCTGCTCTTATCATTTGAACCTTCTATCTTGTACTGCCATGCCTGACCGTAAACAGGAGTTGTTGCTGCCTGTGCATCTTCAAGTGTAGGAAGAACTTCATATTCAAATACTAAGTCAAATGCCTGAATCTGCTGAAACTTACCAAGGTCAACCATCCACCAAGCGCCTTCTTTTTCTGAATATCCGTCACCTACCCAAAGTGTACTGTCATTTCCATCAAGTGCATTTGCAGGATCTCTACTCTGTGTTGAAGCTGTAGCTTCTCCTTCAAGCGCAAAGTTTGTAAGTGGCTTTGGTGAGTAAGCATCAAATTCCGCTACTGCTGGCCATGCATTAGGAACCGGTTCTGTTAATGTTACTTTTACATAAGAATATTTATTGTTTGCAAACTGTTCATCAATATATCCTGTCTGATTTGCTACTGATTCTGTATTTTCAGTCATATCCCATAAAAGATCCCAGTTTTCTTTGTCTGCAGACCCTTCTACCTTATATTTCCAAGCTGATTTTGCCTGATCGCCACCGAAAGTAATATCAAACATGTCTAAAACATAACTTCCATCTAAATCTATGATAAAGTTAGCTCTGTTTTCTGCAAGAGTATCACCCTGATCTGACCATCCATTTGCAATCCATATTGTTCCTTCATCGCCGTCAACAATATTTGAACCTATGCATCCAGAATCCCAGATACTTATAGATGACGTTGTTACCTTCTTATCTCTTGTAAGATTTGTAGCTGTTGTTTTTGTTTTATTTTTCTTTGTTAATACAATATTATCAAACTTAACCTGGTCTACGCCATTGTCGGATTTAACTACAAAATATGTAGCCGGATCCTGTTTCTTGAAATTAGTCTTAAATGTCTGCTTTTTGCCTGTAACTGTAAATGTCTTGCTTTCTTCTCCGGCTTCAACTTTTACTGTTGCTGTACCTGATGCACAATAAGCTTCAAAACTTGTTACTGCATATTTGTCAGGAATTGCAAGTTTATTAGCCTGTTCTTCATTTGTATATGAAGTAGCCCAGAGTTTTCCGTCCGTTACATTCCAACCACGATTACCAAAATCACAGTTAGAATATACACCTGCTAATGCTCCGTTTTCACAATCATCAAAGTCTAATAAAATTTTTCCTTCGCCAAGGTCTTCCTTAACTCCACCGTTATAACTGTTATCTGCACCAATGTTAGGCTTAACAAATTCTTTTACTTCATTTCCGTAGTAATCCTGTCCACCATTATCAATTACTGCAATACCCTGGTCTACAACTGTTGCTCCATCTTTAATTCTATATCCGTCAACAGTACCAAATGTAATTTTAAATTCTCCATCAACATCTTCAACTGTAGCACTTGTTCCTTCTTCCAACTTAATATAGTCGCTCTTAACTGCTACCTTTGCATTAGTGTCATCATCTCTTCTATTGTTAAGGTTAGCTCCACCATAAGCATTGTTATTTGCAACACCAATATAATTTTCGTCCCAAGCTCTTCCGTTTTCTTTTTCTGTGATAATTACATTATTAGTAAATGTAAATTTTTCAGAAGCTGTATAATCCTTAAGTCCTGAACCATGCCAGTTACGTGTAATATATCCGTCATGATCAGCATCCATGTAAATTAAGTTGTTATATGCATCTAATTTACCACCTGTTGGATTCTGTAATGTTACTACAGCACCACCGCCATATAAGTTTGTACCATATCCGTCATTAACACTAATGTTATATCTGTAATATGTTTCAAAACCTGTTCCAAGTGAACATTCAAAGAATGAACCTGATGGATTATCATGTGTATAGTTATACTGAACATAGTTTAAATCTGTACAAACATCAGCGTCAAATGCCTGTGAGTCCTCTTTGTTATCAGCAGCACCTGAACCAAATACTTCATTGTACTGGCAGATTGTTTTCTGACCATATTCCCACCAAATAGGAACGTTTCCATTAGGACCACTGTTACATTTGTTACTTACATTGTATTCAATAAGTGCATCTTCGTAATCTGATGGACAAATAGCAGCATTACCAATGTTTTCGCAGTAGTTATTACGAATTACAAGATTCTTACTTCTATATGTTCCACCGCCACCTTCAGTAATTCCACTTTCACTAGGGAATGTTGAACTTCCCCAAGTTGAAATAAAGTTAATACCGTAATGGTTTACATTTTTTACGTAGTTTCCTTCTACAAGAATATTTTCCCAATTTGTAGCTTTTTTGTTACCACGGATAGCATATACAATACCACCACGACCGATACCTGCCTGCTGTCCGATTGGAATTGAAATTACATCATGAACGTATGTATTCTTTACATTAATTTCATGAAGTGTACCTGCATCCTGACCCATAATCAAAATACCATATTTCTTAATGTGGTCATCTTTTGTTTCTGTATGGTTTGTTACTTCAATAGATGTGATTTCCCAGTATTCCTGATTGTAGAAAAATACTGCTGTGTTAAATACACGGTTCTCTAAATCATCACCATTTTCTCCACACCAGCTATCACCATTGATAACAGGTCTTCCGTCTTTTACATCACCATATGCATCAATTGTAATAGGGTTTCCTTTTTCACCTGAACCCTTCGGACTTAAAAGTCCGCCCCATGAACAGCCTCTCTTAAATCTTAACTTATCGCCAGGTTTAAATGTTGTCTCATTAACTTTTTCAAGACTCTTCCAGGCTGTTTCTTCACTGGTACCGTCATTAATGTCATTTCCATTTTCGGAATCAACATAATAACTTACACCTGTTGCCTTTGCACTATTTTCTGTATCTGCTGCTGCATATGTCACATTGCCCATAACTGCTATAACAACTAAAGCAAGTGAAAGAAAGAGTGCCAACAAACGGTTTTTCTTCATATCTTTTCTCCTTTATTTATAACATTTTCCCACAACAAAAGTTGCAGGTGTTCCACGTTGTTAAATAAAAATCCGTTCACTATATGCACGAACAAATTATAAATACTTTGCAGCATCCTTATCTACAATTACCGTAAGATTGTTATGTAACTGTAAAATAGACGCCGGAATTTTTGGAGTTACAGGTCCAAAGAATGCATCTTTTACAATCTGTGCTTTCTTTTCGCCATTTGCAATCAGTAAAATTTGTTTAGATTGCATTATTGATTTAATACCCATAGAAAAAGCTTTTTCAGGAACTTTTTCTCCTTCATGGAATAGTCTCGAGTTTGCATCGATTGTGCTTTGTGTAAGTTCAACACAATGTGTTGTCTTTTCAAATGATTCGCCCGGTTCATTAAATCCGATATGACCATTTAATCCGATTCCCAATAACTGCATATCGATTCCGCCTACACTCTTTATGACATTTTCGTATCTTTCGCATTCAGTATCATCATCTATTGCCATTCCATTTGGTAAATGAGTATTTTCTTTTTTGATATTAATTCTGTCAAACAAATATTTGTTCATAAAATATCTGTAGCTCTGTTCATGTTCTACAGGCAATCCTTTATATTCATCAAGATTAACTGTTCTTGCTTCTGAGAAATCAATATCTCCTTTTTCATACCAGTCAACTAACTGATTATATGTTCCAATAGGTGTCTCGCCTGTTGCCAGTCCAATTACAGCATTAGGCTTCATTATTATCTGTGCAGATAAATAATTTGCAGCCTTTCTGCTCATGTCATTATAATCTTTAGCTATAATAATCTTCATTGTGAAATTACCTCTTTCCCTGTTCTATTAAAAAATTAACAAATGTGCTAACTCCACCACCAAGTACTTCTACATTTTCAGGTCTGCTTCCTTCAAGCGAAGATACATCGTAGAAATCACCATTTTTTGTTTTTTCTGTCTTCATAAAGCTATCACTTCCAAATAGTCCGTCTTCAATTCCTACATACTCATCTCCCCAGTATGAACATTCCTCAGCCTTAATTCCTTCTGACTCAAATTTATTTAAAATAGTATTAACATTGTCACTCTTACATGAAATTCCTACTTCTAAATACTTTGCATCACATGTTGCTGAAACCTTTGTTCCAAATCTTTCTCCAATTTCTTCTGAAATTGAAACCATCTGCTTTAAGCCACTATTTATTCCATGCTCACTTAAGATATTCTTTACTCTTGACATTTCATCTTCCTGCATAAACAATTGGTCTCCACGTTCGTCATTAACCATTAAATCTATTTTGCAGTAATTAGGTCTTGAAAAAACAATGTCTGTTTCTAAGTTATATTTTTCTAATAACTCTCTGTGAACCTGATAACAAATATCATGAATAGTAAGTAAGCCCTCTTTATCCGGGATGCAATCGGCAAACACTACCGGTTTGCCGTCAACCATTTCATAGTTGTATGCACCTCGTCCAAGTCCTAAGTAAAGATTTGAAGCTTCTTCTTTTGTAAAATGTTCATGAAGTTTTCCTTTTGCAATCTTGTCATAAGTTGTTCCACTTACAATAACAAGCTTTACTCCCTGCTGTAGCAACGGTTTCATCGCTGCTACAACTTCTTCTACAGGAGCCTGTCTTGACATAACTGCTGTTCCATCCCAGTCAAAAAATATTGCTTTATATTTCCTGGACATATTTATCTCCTTCCTTACTTAGAACTATCTTTTCACCTAAACTTTCATATGAAAGTTCGCAGTCATTAAGAAGTGTATATTCTACCTTCTTATCAGTAACCTTTATGTTAAGACCACTTCCTTTATACTGAAGGCGGAATTCATATGACTTCCACTGACCTGGTAACTTAGGATTAATCTGAAGATATCCTGCATTTGATCTTACTCCTGCAAATCCAAATACAATTCCCTGCCATGTTCCTGCCATATTTGCTGCATGAATACCTGCATAGAAATTGTTATGAATATCATCTAAATCCATACGTGCTGACTGTGAGAAGTATTTGTAAGCTTCATCATCATATCCAATCTGACTTGCTAAGATTCCAAAAATACATGTTGATAATGATGAATGATGAAGTGTTACTGTCTGATAAAAATCATAATTTCTCTTTAATTCTTCATTTGTAAAATAATTGCTATGAAGTAACATTCCTAAAATTGCATCAGCCTGTTTTGCCATCTTCTGTCTGTAAACAAACAATGGATGATAATTTTCATAAAGCAAGTGTCTCTTTTCTTCAGGAATCTTTGACTCATCCCAAGGTTTTCTCATTAAAAATCCATCATCCTGTGGATAAATCTGCATTTTTTCATCATATGGAAAATACATATTTTCAATGATTCTATCCCAGTAATCAATTTCTTCTTCCTTGAAATCAATCTTTTTAACTAATGCATCATAAGCGTCTTTATCAATTTCTTTCATTTTTTCAAGTGCCCATTTAGCATCTCTTATATTTTCCCTTGCCATAAGGTTTGTATAGAAATTGTTATCAACTATGGCATTATATTCATCCGGTCCTGTTACTGCACAAATGCAATACTTGTTATCCTTACATTCTGCAAAGCATCCTACATCAGCCCAGACTCTTGCTGTTTCTACAAGAACTTCTGCTGCTTCATCTACTAAGAACTTATCATCTCCTGTAATATCAAGATAAAGTTTAAAAGCGTAAGCTATGTCTGCATTAACATGATACTGTGCTGTTCCAAGTGGGAAGTAAGTAGAAGCTTCTTCTCCATTTATTGTTCTCCATGGATATAACGCACCTTTTTCATGTCCAAGTATTTTGGCACGGTCTCTTGCCTGATTCAATGTGTCATATCTGTAATTGAGCAGCTGTTTTGCCAACTCTGATTCTGTGTAAATGAATACCGGAAGCACATACATTTCCGTATCCCAGAAATAATGTCCTTCATAGCCTTCACCACTAAGTCCCTTTGCTCCCATGCCTGTTCTGCCATCACGACCTGCAGACTGCATTATGTGGAACAAATTGAATCTTATTCCCTGCTGAAGTGCCTCATCACCTTCAACCTTTATATCCGCTTTACTCCAGAATTCGTCCATATGTTTTTTCTGAAGTTTCTCCATTTCATAATATCCAAGATCCATTGCCTTCTTAAGTTCATCCTTAATGAAGTCAATCATCTTGTCTTCTGCGATGTCAAAATCACAAGTATATGCGATCATTTTTTCAAATACATATGTTTTACCTTCATCCACTGATAATTCGTATGTAAGTGATGCGCCTTCTTCTAAAACTTCGCTGTTTTTTATTACACCTTCACATTTTGTAAGACTACCGCATGCCATTGACAATCCACTGTGGATTACTTTTCCTTTATGAAGTAAATAATCACCTTCTGCTTTTAACTCTTTAACTGCTAAATGCTTTCCATATGGGCCATAGTCAATTAATGGATTTGTTTTTCTTGTATGGTTTTCTACTCCTGCTTCTAAATATGTAGTAAGTTCTACTTTTCCGCTAAAATTTACAGGAGTTAATTTTATCTGAATCGCCATAATGTTCTTCTTTTCTAAAGAAACAAGTCTTCTAAATTCAGCTACAACTTTTTTACCATTAGGAGATTTCCATGTAACATTTCTTACTACAACTCCATCTTTCATTAAAAGCTTACGATTATAATTAATTATTTCACCCTGATTTAAATCAAAGACATCGCCATCAATAACAATCTTTGTTTTCTTAAGATTTGGCAGATTTAATAATGACTGACTTTTTTCAGGGAATCCGAAATTCCATTCGCCATACATAATATGTTCGCTCTCGTAAAATCCATTAATGAAATTTCCTTCAAGACCTTCATCTACCGTAAATGGATATCCCTCATCAAATGTTCCTCTTGTTCCTATATATCCATTAGAAAGAGCAAATGTAGTCTCATTTCTATAGTTCCATTCTTTTAAAAATTTTTCTTCTGTAATTACCCATTCTTCGATAGGATATGTATTTGCACCCATGCTGCAATCTCCTTCTCTTATCCTTTTACTGCTCCTGCTGTCAAACTTTCCATTACTTGTTTCTGTAATATGATAAAGAATATAATTGTTGGTAATACCGTAATTACTACCGCCGCAAAAAGTGCAGAATAGTTATTTGCAAATGTTCCTAAATAATAGTTAAGTGCAATAGGTACTGTTCTTGCCTTATCACCACTTGTAAGCATTAATGCGAAGTAGAATTCGTTCCATGTATTGATAAACTGTAACATTGCGATTGTTGCAAATCCTGGTTTAGCTAATGGTAAAACTATCTTTGTAAATGTCTGAATAAATGTAGCTCCGTCAATGTACGCTGATTCTTCTAATGATAAAGGTATTGTTTTATAATAACTTGTCATAACGAAGAATGACATTGGAATACCCATAGCTGCATAAACAATAATTAATCCAAGCTTTGTATCATACAATCCGAGTGTCTTAAAGATTGAGAACAATGGCTGTGAAATTGCCTGTGCAGGAAGCATTAATGATGCTGAAATCATAAGAACCAAAATTGTTTTTAATTTAAAATTATATCTTGCTGTTATATATGCACACATTGCAACTACACATAATGTAACTAATACGCTGACACCTACTACAATTACACTGTTTAAGAAATATTTCTGAATTGGTGCATATTTAAATGCATCTGCATAGTTTTTAAAATTAAAGCTCTTTGGCAATGACAATGCTGATGCATTGATTTCTGCATAAGTTTTAAATGAACTTAATGCTGCCCAAATAATAGGTCCAATTGAAATAGCTACTATTATTAATAAGAAAATATATTTCGCAATGCCTGCGATTACTCTAATAGCAAGAGGCTGTTTTTTTAAAGTTCTTGGTACGTTAATTGTTTCTGACATTTTATACCTCCTCTATTTCTTTCTTCTGATTAAACAATCTCTGAATTAATATAACTAATACAAGTCCTAAGATAATCTGAATTACACCTACTGCATTAGCTTTACCATAGTTATTTTCAAGTGTTATGATTTTATATAAATACATTGGAAGATTAAGAGTTGAGTTTCCAGGGCCTCCTCGTGTTGTCATGTAAATAATATCGAACTGAGAAACCATTGCTACTGATGCTAAAATTACACATGTTCCAAATGCATTTTTCATCATTGGGATTGTAATGTATCTGTCAGCCTGTCCTGCTGTTGCTCCATCAACCTGAGCTGCTTCATATATTTCAGGGCTTATAGCTCCCATTTCACCTAAGAATATAAGCATGTTAAATCCTGAGTAGAAAACCCATGTAGCTGTTACTGTCCAGAAAGCATATTTTGAATTTCCGAAAAGGTTAACAACCTGCATAGTATCAATTCCTAATTTTTCATATAACATTTTTACTACACCGAATGTAGGGTTTAAAAGCAATGAGTACATAACTGCTGTTGCTGCTGTTGGGATAATGTTAGGAATTACATATGCAACTCTTGCAAATTTCCATCCCTTTGGCTTTCTTCTTAAAATAAGAGCCATTATAAATCCCATAAGTACATGTAATGTTGACTGAATTACTACCCATTTTAATGTGTTAATGATAGATACTCTAAAGTCCTGGTCTGCAAATATTGTCTTGAAATTATCTAATCCTAAAAATGTTGGTGACTGAGTCAATGTATAATTGCAAAGTGAAGTTATCATAACCATTATGAATGGAATAGCGTACACTATACAAAATAGGATTACACAAGGCAATGCAAATAAAAATATCCATCCTCTCTTGTTTTTTGTAGACATATTTTATACTTCCTTTCAAAAAAATAGTGTTGCACTAACTTTTATTAGTGCAACACTTGATTGTTAAGAATTAATCGTTTTTCTGCGCTGCATCTGTAAGCTTTTTACAAAATCCTTCTGCATCTAAGCTGCCACTTGCAAGTTCAGGTAACTGATTTGAAAATTCATCGATTACATTCTGATACCAGTAAGCCTGATTCTGACCATATGTATATGTTGCTTTTGACTGAATATCTAATACTTCTGCCATTAATGGATCAGATTCTTTTAAGCTTTCAGGTACTTCAATGTCACTTGATACAGGCTGTAATCCTGCCATTTCCAATGCCTTTAACTGATTTTCAGCTGTTGTCTCGAACTTAAGGAATGCTACTGCTGCTTTAATCTTTTCAGGATCTTTTGCGCCTACCATGTCACCAGGTGTTGGAACACTTTCCATTCCGTTTCCTGGAAGAAGCATGATACCAACTTTGTCATAGAATCCTTCAGGTGCTTTGTCTTCGCTCTTGAAATCAGGAATCATCCATGGTCCGTTAGGAAGCATTGCTACTTCACCGTTAAAGAAGTGAGTTGCCATTGTGTCATATTTTCCACCTAAAGCATCTGCTGTTGTATAGTTCTTTAACATCTTCTGAAGTTCTGCTGTTGCTTTTTCAACTACAGGTATATTGTAATCGGTTGGATACTGAGTATTCATAAATGTGTTTCCTTCATCTCCTGCAGTTCCGATTAAACCACTGTACCAAAGATTTGATAACCAGCCTAAGTCTGCACTATCCATACTTACAGGTGTGATACCTTTTGCCTTTAATGTGTCACAAGCTTCATAGAATTCATCCCATGTGCTATAAGCTACATCAGGAGCTTCGATTCCTGCTTTTTTGAATAAGTCTTTGTTATAGTAGATATATGAAATTTCCTTTGATACAGGAATTCCATATACCTTTCCTTTATATGAGTTGAATTCAAGGTCCTGATCACTGAACATTGCTTTCCATTCCGGATCATCATCTAAATATGATGTTATATCCTGAACCTTTCCTGATTCAGCAGCTAAAGCTGTAATATTGTTACCACCGTTTAATACGATGTCAGGAAGATCACCACTTGAGATTAATAATTTAATCTTCTGGTTGTAAGAATCTGTTGTAGGAATTTCTTCAAACTTAAATTCTACGTTCTTACCTTCTTCTGTCTTCTGGAATGCATCAAATAAATATTCATAATAATCTGCTGCATAATCAGTACCTACATGGTAGTTAATTACATTTAATACTACCTTTCCATCATCGCTCTTTGTGTCGTTCTTGCTTGACTTTCCGTCTGAGCCACAGCCTGTCATAAGACCAGCTACCATTGTCAAGCACATGAATGCACATAACATTTTCTTTCTCATATCTTAATTTCCTCCTTAAAGTTGTTTTGTTTATGTTCACATTATATTGTTTTATTGCAAATATCTGAATAGAATATTTTTACATAAACTTGTGTTTTTTTTACATTATATATAGTAAAAAATTACATGCTACTGCATTATTCTTTTGATTTTTTATACATTTTAGACAATACTATTAATAAATTTACTTTTTGTTTATTGTAGATATTAAATATAAGGAGAATAAGTATAAAATTGTCAGATGATTTTTGTGATTTATTATAAATTTATCTGGATATCCGTAAAAAAATATAATTATTTTGCAAGAGACATTGCCAATAATTTCAATTTTTTCATCTTTCCATCTCCATTCTTTATATGATAATGCCATTACATCAGAGTTATTTTCCAGTTTTAATGTAATATTTTTACAAATACCTTTAATTTTTTTACTAATTTTAGACATTTTTCATAATTTCTTTGTATACTTTAATATTTTTGATATAATGCTTATAGCATTCAAAAGTAACTATTTAAAAATAATTACTTTAAGGTACGGAACTATAAAATAGCATCATTCGAGGACAAGGCATGGCAAAAGGATTTTTACATAAAAAAAGGAAACTAAGAACACAGGTTACCATATTAATTACAGTTACTATTGCATGTGCTTTAGTTATTAGTAGTGTATTATTCTGCTATAAGACTATTAATGAACTTCAAAAAAGTTTTAAAGAACAGATTTTACAGGAAAGCCGCTCTACAATCAGCGCTATATCAACTAATATAGATACTATAGATTCAATATATCGTATATTAATTTCAAACACCAGCGTATATAATTGGTTAGAGAGCAATTATGCTGACTCAACTAATTCTGTTACTACTGCAAAGCAGATAACTTCTTCCCTTATCATGAATAATTTATGGGAAAAAAATTATCTTGAATCAGTTTATATTTATAACAAACGCGGAAAGCAGATTCATGTTTCGAAAAATGAAACAAGCGATTCATTAATTACGAATAGAAGGATTTACAATTCTCTTGCATCTCCTTCTCCTTCACTTTCATTTGGAACATTTAATGATTCAAACTGCATTTATTTTATAAAGACAATATACAGTTCAAATAATGGTCAGCAGATTGGTGATATTCTTATTTCAATTAATATTAATGAATGGATGACCTCCCTTAGTCAATATGTTTCCGATGACTGGCGCATATTTATATACAACGATGATTTAGAAGTTATGTCGGGTTTTAAATATAATGCTGAGTCAACTAAATTATCAGCAATACATAACCAGATTAATGCAATTGATACATTAAAAATATCCTCTGTCAAATTTGATTCTGATGATTACTTTGTTTTATCAAATGAAATGGAGGCTATTAACATCAATGCTGCTGTACTTGCACCTGTCAGCCAAATAGAACATCAGATTTACAATATTCTTTTGCCATATATTATTACAATCATATCAATTATAATTATTGTTTTAATATTTGCATTTGGAATAAGCAGACTAATCACCCAGCCTATTTCCTTAATGATTAATTATGTAAATAGAATTGCTCAGGGAGATTATTCCGGAAATATAAACGGACTTGAAAAATACAAAGAATTTTATTCTCTCCAATTATCAGTTAACAATATGTTGGACGAGATTCATTCATTCCATGAAGATATTACGGAACAAAAGTTATTGTTAAAGGATTCTGAAATACGAGCATTGCAATCTCAGATTAATCCCCACTTTCTCTTTAATGTACTTAATGCTATTGCATGGAAAGCTGAGATGTCTGATAACAATGAAATTTATGACATGACAATTGCTCTTGGAGAATTGTTAAAAGCAACTGTACAATCTAAAAATGACTTTACAATACCTCTTTCAGAAGAATTAAAATATGTCAAATTTTACAGTTATTTACAAAGAATTAGATTCGAAGACCGAATAAGCATCAACTTTCATATTGATGCAGGTCTTGATTCATATAAAGTTCCTGTATTTTGTATACAGACACTTGTTGAAAATGCTTATGTTCATGGTCTTGAACCAAAAGAAAGTTCAGGTGAACTGAACATTTACTTATACGAAAAATATGAATATCTTCATATTTCAATTGAAGATAATGGTATTGGATTTAATGAAATCCCTGATTTTAATAACCATGCACCTTCCTCTGAAGAATCAGGTACATCTAAAGGACATACACATGTTGGGCTTAGAAATTTAAATCGAAGATTAATATTAATGTATGGTCCTGAATGTGCCTTACACATTGAAAGTACTTCTATGGTAAAGACAGCTATTTCATTTAAAATTCCATGTGAAAAATAAGAAATCTTCCTGTATAATTTAAATAGGTCAAGAGATTGACAAAAACGATAAGCTTTCATTCGTCAGTGATGACATGCTGATATTAGGATGCGATATTGGCAGCGAGACACATTATGTGAGGGCAATTGATACCAGAGGAAAAGAACTCAGTAAGTCCGCTTTTGGCTTTAGTAATACGGCAGAGGGCTTTGAAAGCATGTTAGGCTGGAGCCTACCGGTCATTACTGGTTCTGTCTGGCAACCTGGCTGGTTGCAAAGGGAATCCGTGTTGTGCAGGCGAATCGATACGCAGTAAAGCAGACAAAAGAGGTGGAAGACATTGTAAGACCCGATCAGTCAATACCACAGGCTGCATAAGTACTACTTAAGATAGCATTACAATTCCAGACCCTTACCGGGATTCAGAGTTTATCTGGATTCGGGCAGGGTTCTGGAAAAAAAACCGTAAACCAGATGGAGTGTGAAGAGCACTACATCAGCACTAAGACCAACTGATAAAGCAAGGGTGGCGTCCACTGAAAAGAGTCCCTGCAGCAAAGGAAGGTCAGTAACAATCAAAACAAACAAGAGCTGTAGCTGGCAGTAGTTCTCTCCGTAGGGCATGACCCTGTTTGAAAGCTTAGCTGGCACTCAGTGTATGAGCAGATGGGACGAAGGAAGTTGGCACACGATGCCATTAGACACGGAAGCTTCATCATCATAGCAGAACAGAGGAATTATAGCCTTTATAAAGCATGGATGCTTTATTTGGTATACATGTTTTCATCTATTCAGCACTTGATACAATGAATGTTCATGCACTTTAGCACTTGTTATGAGGTAACTGTTTAAAGAAAAAGTCCAAAAATCAATGATTTAGGGCTTGAAATTATAGGAAGGTGTAATAGTATGATTTTTCACTTATTAATAGTAGACGATGAAACTATATTTAGAAAAGGTCTGTCAGAATATATAAATTGGGAAACATATGATTGTGTTGTTTCAGCTACAGCTAAGAACGGAACAGAGGCTATCGACATAATCGAAAGTACTCCCATTGATATTGTAATAACCGATGTAAGAATGCCTTCGCTTGATGGTATTGGGCTTGCAAAATACATTCATGAAAACCATCCTGAAATCTCTGTAATCATACTTTCAGGATATTCAGAATTTGAATATGCACGTTCTGCAATTCAGTATAATGTTGCAGAATACCTGTTAAAACCGGCTGCAAAAAAGGATGTAATAAATGCAGTTCAAAATGTTGCGAAAAAACTACTTGAATCCAAATCTTCTATCAGCAAAAGTGAACAGGCTTTTCTTAAGGATCAATTTTTCCAGGAACTTACAGACCATGTTGTACCTGATGATTCCTTAAACAAACTATCAAATTTTGATATTAATTTAAACAATTATTACGTAGCTGCATTTCAATTACCTGATGACATGTCAATGGTTGGAACATTAAAAGATATAATAATTGACAACAAGCTTAACAGTTATTGCTTTAGATATAACAATCTTATTATAAATGTATATTTTGATTATGAAACCGAAGACACATCCGCAATAATTGATAACTGCAACACAATTGATTCTTCATTTAAAATGTTTACATCGTTAAATGTAAATGCGGGTATAAGCGGTTATCATCACAGTGCACGTAATTTTTCAACAGCCGTTTCTGAGGCAATATTAGCGTTATCCTTAAATTTTTATTTTTCTGCCCATGTTGTTGAATTTTCCAGTGATTACGTTGCAGGTAAAGAAACATTTTCTGCGGATACTAATTTGCTGCTACACGATTTTGAAAACTCAGTTATACAATTAGATTTTAAATCTGCTTCAGATATTTTAGGCTCTATATTTAATAAACTTGAAAGCAATTTTTCTGATGAAAATACTGTTAGAAGCATCTGCACTCAAATTTATCTTATTTGCTATAGAGTAATGCTTAAAAGTAATACTCTTCCTACAGAAGATGAATATATAAATAAAATAAATTCAGGTTCAGATTTCTTCCAGTTAAAAGAAACTGTCAGAAATCTTATATATGATGTAAAAAAGCAATTAACCCAGTCCTCTAAAAAATACAGTTCTTTCATCGAGGAAACAATTACATATATCAAAGAACATATTGCTGACGATTTGTCACTTGAGCTTATCGCACAAAATGTTCACACTAATGAATCCTATTTAAGCAGAACTTTCAAAAAAGAATGCGGTCATTCAATTGTAAGTTACATTACAATGCTTAGAATCAGTATGGCCAAGGATTTCTTAGCAAATACAAACCTTAAAACATTTGAAATATCTGATAAAATAGGAATTCATGACCCTGCATATTTTTCCGTTATTTTTAAAAAAAACACAGGTCTTAGCCCGAAGGACTATAGGAATCAATTCGTAAGATAATTATTAATACCTGAATCCGTGAAGTTGATTTCTCACAGACTCCTTAAATCCTATAATTTCAAGCTTTTGCGATACTTTATTGTTCAATATCATTATTCAC
>OIDX01000057.1_pt1 | contig 37801 bp, 28 predicted proteins | sample 1581671 | NCBI WGS metagenome assembly OIDX01 (sample SAMEA3882534, study PRJEB24775) | human gut metagenome | biome: human-associated habitat; feature: intestine environment; material: feces | place: Netherlands | collected 2009/2010 | reverse complement strand
CCGGTCTGCCGGTGGATGCTGCTTCTAGCAGGACATTTGACATGCCCTCATGATAACTTGGAAGGACGATGCAGTCTGCTGCTTTATAATACGGTCTCGGGTCTTCTTTGAATCCATGAAAGACTGCGATGCCGTCTTCTACTAACTTCTCTACTTCACCCTTATATTCGTCTTCGAAGAATCCGACAATGTCAAGAACGACTTTCTTGCCATATTCCTTGTGTAACTTGCGAATGGCGTAGAAGAGCTCGTCCATACCCTTTTCCTTCATGATTCGGCCCAGATACAGGAAGTGAAATGCTTCATTTTCCGGATAGGCTTCGTACTGATAGAAGTCGAGAGTGATGCCGGCTCCGGAAAGGATCGTCTGCTGCTTTGCCGGAGTGATCTTCTTTTCCTGGAAGAGTGCTGCATTTCGCTCATTTTCAAAGAATACGGTCTTTGCGCCCTTTAAAGCAGTGCGGTACATCATGGTTACGACCTGGGAAAGTCCCGGCTTTTCAAATGCGGTGCCAAGTCCCTGTACATTTACGCAATATGGAATGTGCAGGCGTCTGCACGCATAACCGGCATAAACATTTGGCTTAATCGAATAAGTGATGACCATGTCCGGCTTTTCTTTCTTTAACATGGCACGGTACTGCTTATATAAACGCAGATCTGTCATCGGATTGATGCCGCGGCGGTCAACCGGAGTCTCGATCATATGGCATCCCATATCGGCAAAGTCTTTCTCGTGGCCGACAAATGGAGTGCTGATATAGACCTCTGCATCTTCCATCAGCATCTGTATGAGTTCTCTTCGGAACTGCCACAGCATATAAGAATGATTCGTGATAATCATTACTTTTTTATTTTTCTTTTCTCGCTCCATTGTTCCTGTTCCACCTTCTACAACGCCGCTTCCACGGAGTACGGAAAAAATGGTACCAAAGACGCACCGGATGTCCATCGCAAGTCCTGCTTTTCTTACGTACTCTCCGTCAAGCTTTGCTTTTACGTCTATCTCGAGTTCGTCACGTCCATTGATCTGCGCCCAGCCGGTAAGGCCCGGCTTTACATCATTTGCACCATATTTGTCTCTCTCTGCAATTAAGTCTGTCTGATTCCACAGTGCCGGTCTTGGTCCGACGACTGCCATATCGCCTCTTGCAATGTTGTAGAGCTGAGGCAGTTCATCTAAAGAAGATTTACGCAAGAAACGACCCACCTTTGTGATATACTGCTCCGGGTTATCCAAAAGATGCGTCGGTATGTCATGCGGAGTGTCAAGCCGCATGGAACGAAACTTATATAACTGGAAATATGACTTATGAACACCGACTCTCTTTTGTGAAAAGAATACCGGTGCCCGTAAGCCATCTTCTAACTTAATAGCTACCGCTATCGCCAGAAATACCGGCGACAGCACAACCATTCCCACTGAGCCAAGGATCATATCTACCATGCTCTTAGTTTTTAAATAATTTTTCATATGTCTCTATCCCTTTACTATAACCTGAGAAAATACAATTAGTATTTCTCCTCATACTCAACTCGTTTCTTTTCGTCATCTCAAATTCTATAGTTTTTCACTCTAGTTTCATATTTTATCACAATTTACATGATTTGGCAATTTTCTCTATATGATATGCAGCTTGAAAGATTTTGCAATCAGTTCTCTTTCGTCTCTGTAAATACCTCTTTTTGATTTACCGCACCTGTCTCTTCTTCCGGTTCATCAAACTGTTTTTCATAGCGGCTGTAATGTCTATATCCGCCATAACGACCATATCTTCCATATCTTCCATAACGATAGCGTCCATAGTATCCATAACCATATCCATATCCACCACCCGTAGAGCGGTCGCGGTTTAATACATAACCCAGCATATGGATTCCACTCATCGAAATGTTCTCCACACCCATACGAATCTGGCGCATCTTTGCATAATCATAGCGGATCACATAGACTGCAGCATCCAGATATCTTGCAAGTACCGGCGCATCTGCAAGCATCTCAGAAGGAGCCGTATCAAATATTACAAGGTCTGCTTTCTTCTTTAAAATGGAAATGAGTCTCTCCATCTGCTTACTCTCAAGCAGGTCGGAAGAACTTCCTTCTTTCGTTCCGCCATACAGAATCCGCAAAGATCCCGGGCACTTCTCAAGTTCTACCGTTGTCATTGCTTCACTGATCTTCACCTTACCTTGAAGCACCGCCTGAAGTCCGGGAAATTCTCCTTCCTGATTCATGGCTTTTGCAACAGATGGTCTTCTCATATCACAATCTACAAGTATGACATTTTTCCCTAGTTTTGCCTCTATGATTGCCAGATTCACAGAAAATGCCGTCTTTCCTTCTTCCGGCACAGAGCTGGTGACCAAAAGCGTCTTAAACTCCTCTTCCTCCATCTGTTTCATTACCTTAATTCCGACCTTTCTGAACGCTTCCAAATATCCCTGCGGAATTCTTTTATTTAATACATTGACTGAATTATAAAAACTTTCTTTATTTCTCTTCTTTACATGTACTTCCGGCAATGTTCCAAGATCAACCAGATTCAAATGGGTCTTAATCTCCTTACCTGTCTTCACGGTACGTCTGGTAAGTACATAAAGAGACAGAATCACAAGACCAATAATGGCCCCCTTAAGTGCCCCTCTCTTCCAGGAAGAAGAAATGACTCCCTGCTTTGTCGTATCATCCGGAACACCTGTTTCATCCAGGATCTTCAGAGTCGTATTTCCAAGTACGAACTGTGCCACTTCCGGATAATTTTTAATGACTGACTTTAATGTCTTATAGGAAAGTTCTGCATTCGTACCGGTAACGGATATCGTAAGCATATTCGTTCCCTCTTCCGCCTTAACAGAAATGGATCCCGGAACAGAGTCCAGCTTCATATCCTTAGCTACCACATCTTTTAGCACACCACTTGTCAGTATGTATGGGAAAACATCCGCCATCTGCTGTGCAGACGCATTGTTCTGGTAAGCCGGACTTCCATCAATTGTCGTTACTGCCACCGTCGCTGATGCCGTATAGACAGGGGTATAATTCTTTCTTGCTTTGATATAACTATTCAGTCCAAAAATCAATGCGAGAACCAAAACCAGCCACCACATTTTCTTGATTCCATATTGGAAACTGCGAAGGAATTCAATCAGATCAATCTTCTCGATTTCACCCTGCTGCTCCTTCCCAGATTTTTCTCTCATCTCATCCATGTCTGCTATACCTCTTTATTATTCGTATATTTCCCATAACGTCCATATCGCCCATATCTGCTGTAATGATCTCCCACCGGGCTGTCCGCGATACTCTGAAACGTCATGACACCATTTAAAACAACTCCAAGTACCTTGGTATGATTGTCACGGAAATCATCCATCATCTCGTTGATATCTTCTGCAAGTGTAACGTTCTGTCTGGCAACGACCATGACGGCATCTGCATGCTGTGCCAAAATCTGTGCATCTCCGATCATTCCAGATGGTGGGGTATCGATAATGACGTAATCCACAATCTTACTGCAGGCTTCTATAAGAACCGGAAGCTGTCTGTTTCCAAGCATCTCTGTAGAAGCAGAATAGGACACCTTTCCACCTATAAATCCAAGCCGCTTACGCTCCGTATTTAACAAAATGTTATTGGCACCTGTTCTGCCATTTAAGAACTCTCCAAGCTCATTTTCTTTTTTCGGACTCATTCCCAATAACAGATACTGTGCAGGGCATCTGATATCGCCATCAATCAAAATGACTCTCTTGCCTTTTTTCGCAAGTGTGATTGCAAGATTCACTGCCACGGAGGACTTTCCTTCATTCTCACAGACACTCGTAACTACCAGGATCTTACCGTTGATCTTTGACATATGGTATTCCACCCTGGCCGCAAGCATCTTAAAGCTTTCCACGAACCGGAAGCTTGCCAGAGGATTATCCACCAGAACTGCCTTCTTCCGGTGCTTGATCCATTCCTTTATCGTCTTATACTTCCATTCATAACTAATCGCTCCAAGACTTCTGGCATCGAGCTTTTTCTCTACTTCTCTTTCCTGCTTCACCGTATTATGCATATAAGACCAGATAGCAAATAACAGTATGCAGACAGCCATTCCCAGGAAGAATCCCTTCTTTGCCATCTCACCGTTCTGTGGTGGATTGACCGGTGCATACGGAATCTTCGGATCTTCCAAAACATCAAGCACTGTCGTTCCAACTGTATAATAAGAAATGCTGGTGTAGTTGTCCATCACCGTTTTGATAATATCAATCGAATCCTTTGGCGAATGTGCAGTAACAGAAAGGGTCAGCATATTCGTTCCCTTTACAACATTGGCACTGATATCCGCATCAAGCTTATCCATATCCAATTTTTCACAGATTGTCTTCTTCATAATCGTACTTTCCAGAATCTTCTGGAATGTTTCTGCCATCGAATTGGCAGAAGAAAGATTATTGTATGCATTGGCATTCGCTCTGGATGTGATAACAAATGTTGCCTGTGTACGATAATTCGGAACATATATCATGCTGCTTGCCACATAAAAAAGCATTGCACCGGCCAGCGCTCCAAACAGGATGACCCACCAGTTTTTTAAAATATCACAAACCAATGAAATCGGTTCAAATTCTGTCTCCGTCTGTGCGGATGCATTCTCCCGATTATTTTCCATCTTCATTTCCCTCCACAACTACAAACATCTTTGTCACAGCCGTCAAAGTTCCATCTCCGGTATACGAAAATTCTACCGGATATACTCCAGGCACTTCGTAATCCACCTCCGAATTCACACTAATCGCCCCCATGACACCGGCATCTTCATTACACTCTGTAATCTGCCCATTCTGTTCCAGTCCGACCACATAACCCATCGGATCTATCATATTTCCAACAGTTGTATAAACAATATACTCCGATAATGCCGGATATTGCTTTATACTTTCGTCCTCATTATCCGTAATCGTAATCTCAAACGATACCGAACAGACATCTCCCGCACTGTTGCTTACCTGTGCCGTAACCGGATAATCTCCCGGCTGCGGATTATACAGGCTGTCATTCATTGAAAGCTTCACCTGACTGGTCAGGTCTCCATCGAGACAGTCTGTTGCACTCAGATAAGATACAAAGTCTGTATTCGCCGCTTCTGCCGCGCTACATCTTGGTGCATGAAGCATCTTAATCCGTGGTGGCGTATAATCACTATATTTCACCGTTCTTTTTAACGTTCCCATCTGGTTCGATTTATCAAAAACGACATAAGTGACGGTGCGTTCATTACCTGAAATAAAATGAGAGATGGAAGAAATACGAACTTCCTTCGTCAAATCACCATCCCTGTTATCCGTAGCCTTAATTCCCTTCATCAGTGCCTCTTCCTGATCATCATTGACACTGAGTACAAGCTCATCCTCACTACAGGTAATCACCGGAGGCACATGGTCTTCCACCATCTTTTCCTTTATTAAAAATCCAACGAATACCGCACATGCCAACACAAATATCAGACATATGGCTCTTCTCAATCTAATCATGTTTTCTCCTTTAATCATAATAGTATGGTAAAAATGGAAGCGGCTCCAATTCAAGTACCGGCTTATCCTGACAGATTCTGCCGGGATTGTCTCGAAACAGCACATCCAGATGCCGCTTTGAACAACATTCACTAAGTGCTTCATACGCATCCATCAAAAAAGGCGTCCGCTCCACCGCGCTGTGTGCATCACTTGCCACAACCGATACCAGATGGTGACGAAGCAGGCGGTATGACGTCTCCCTTGCCGACTCACCAAACCGTCCAAGAAAACTCCCCTTATTGACCTGAATGGCATATCCCTTCTTCCTCCACTGATATACAATCTGCGGATCATCCTGCACAAAATAATAACGCTCCGCATGCGCAATCACAGGCTTTGCACCAACTTCCCTTACCTTACCAAGAAGCCTCGTTGCAAAGTCCGGATCCTCATCAAATGCAAACTCCATCAGAATATAATGGCTCTGATTGATCGTCATCACCTTTCCATCTGCCATCTGCCGTGGCAGATCCTCTGTAGAAAATGCCTCCATCCCCGGAAAAAGCCTGATCGGAATCTTTTCTTCCTTAATCGCCCTTGCGGCCTGATTAAACGTATTCACATAATGCTCTCCAAATGCATTATCATACAGTCCCGGAATATTAAAATGCGGTGTTGCCACAATTTCTGTTACTCCGCTCATAGCAGCCAGCCTTGCCATCTCTATCGTATCTACAATATCTACTGCTCCATCATCCATCCCCGGCAGGATATGCGTATGTATATCAATCATTTTACCACTCTCTACCTTAAAAATCCATTGCCATTTTTGCAGCTTCCTCTTCCGAAAGCTCTGTCACCCTGGTATCCATCACACGGTATACCCGTCTGCACATATTTAACACACTTGGTCTGTGCGTTGTAACAATACATGTTTTGTTTGGTTTCTGTGTCATAATATTGCGAAGCACCCTGCGCTCCGTCTCCACATCCAGTGCGGAAGTAGCCTCATCCAACAGCAGCACCGGCGCATCTCTTAAGAGTGCCCTTGCAATCGACAGCCTCTGTGCCTGCCCTTCCGACAGTCCACGGCCACGCTCGCCCACATTGCTATTTATCGTGTCCGGACGCTTCTTCACAAAGTCCCACGCACACGCAATCTCCAATGCTTCTATCATCTCTTCCTCTGTCGCATCTTCCTTTACCATCCGCAGATTCTCTGCGATGGTTCCCGACAGAATCGTATTGCCCTGCGGAACATATGCAAACAGGTGTCTCGTCTCTGCATTTAGTACCACTTCCATGCCTCCTGCCGCAGACATCACTGCCTGCCCGCTCTGCGGATGAATCAGCCCCAGAAACATACGGATTAATGTTGTCTTACCCTCTCCGGAAGGACCCACCAGTGCAACAATCTCACCCGGCTTTGCCTCAAACGAAGAATCTGTGATCACACGCTCTTCCTTCACATAAGAAAAATCCACATCCCGCAAAGAAATGGAAAATCCATCTGCCGCATACGCATCAAGCACCGAACTCTCTGTAATATGTACTTCCTTCGGAAGCTCCACAAGCTCACGAATACGGTGCGCCGATACTGAACTATTTAAAAATGTCGGAACAATCGTCACCAGATTATTAAATGCCGCCGACAGATTGCTTCTCTGCTGCAAAAACAATGTCATCGTACCATATGTAATATCATGCGTCCACAGCCGGAACAGACAATATCCAAATGCAATCAACTGCACGACCATTCCAATTCCCTGCAGAACTACATTCGTCTTAATCGTAAAATAATTATACTTAAGGCTGTCATCCCGAAACCGCTTCTGCCACCATCTCATCTTCTTACTATAATGCGGCGCAATACCAAAAGATTTGATCGTATCAAAGTTATAAAACGTCTCGACCTCAAATCCCATCAGCTTACTGCTCGTCTCGAGCACCTTCTGGCTAAAGTCCCTCTGCTTCTTCAGCACCGTTCGTGACAGCAGAAGAAGAAACGGCGCACTGCCAAGCGCAATCAGAGCCATCACCCAGTCATAATGCAGGATGACCATAAATGTCGCCACCAGCTTATAAAGTGCAATGATAATCGTCGGAAGCCAGCTGATGGCATTGCTGCTGATCGTACGAATATCGCCATTAAAACGATTCAGAATGTCTCCATTGCTATACTTACTGATCTCCATCCAGTCCGCATCAATAATCTTATCAAAAATATCCGCCTGAATATCATTGTTAATATCAATACTAAGCTTCGTGGAAACCCGGTTGATCAGGCTCTCAAACAACAGACTGAACACCTGTCCGCCAACCATCACAAGAAACAGCACTGCAAGCTTACTCGTCTGATAACCCGTAATGATATCGATCAGATACTTACTCGCCACACTGCTCGCAAGTCCAAACGACGTACTTAAGATTCCCAGCACAACATAAAACAGAATCGCTCCCTTATACCTTGCGCTATACCCAAGAATCCATCTCCAGTCCTCTAAAATCTCCGAAAATGTACCATCTTTCCATCGTTTCTTTAATATTCTGACCGATTCAAAATGTGTCTTCTTCTCTCTCATGATCTGCCTCCTCTAAAAAGAAGCTTCGTATAAAGAGCCATCACCGGTCTTCGAAGTGGAATCATATGCAGCCACACATGACGAAAGAACTCCCACCAGAAGTCCCCTTGCTGTATCATCTTTCCCTTTCTCATGACCTTCGTCACAATCGCAAAGATCTGTTCCTTAGCAACCGGTCCCTCGATCATACACTGCGCATCTCCCACGATATAATACCCATCCGGCTTCACATGGTGAATCCTGTGCATGATATACTGCCCGTTACTTCTTTTAAAGAACACCATATCGCCCTTCTTCAGTTTTGCCTGTGGCTTCCGAAAGAAGATCGTATCACGCTCATGAATCAGAAATGGCGCCATACTATTTCCCGCAATCCGCATGCTGACTTCCCGTCCATCGTCCGTCAACTGCTTCAGAACCGACACATATTCTCTTGTATCTATCACCTTCATATATCTGTCCCCTAATCTATCACATGATACTTCCGAAGAAGTTCCACACGATTCTTTCCAATCTCTAAACTACTCTGATCCTCTGTATGCTTCCCGTTTGCCGCATATCCAAACAGCCTCATCACCCATGCTGCCGGAAGCAGCCACGGATACTTACAGAGCCACACATAACGCCCCTTCATATAAGAAACACCCGGAAACAACGACGTGCGAACCGACGATGCCGTCGCCTTTTTGCCTCTCCTAGCAGCTTCCAGCGTCATATTCGCGCTGTGCCTTCTCTCCATCGTGCTCCCGCCATACACACCGCCTTCCAGCAGATCCAAAAGAAGCGGCATACAGTCCACACATTCCTGCGTATCATCCACATAGCCGGTTTTCTCCCAGGAGCATCCAAGATACTCTCTGCCAATCTTTACCAGAGCACTGAAAAATGTATCCATTCGAAGCTGTGCAAGCTTATCCTGAATCTCTCTCCAGTCAATCCGCGTCGTGTAATGCTTTGCCATCATCACCATATCACAGACCTGTCTGATTCCAAATCCACTATGTAAAAAATGCTTAAAACTATGACAGAGCAGATAAAACATATGGTCCGTCGGTGAGAGCGTCTTAATATCCACTCCCTCAATCTGCTCACAAATGCATCGGTCAAATGCCCCTGCAAATTCCTGATTCAGATGACCATATGCACCCTCGCCTTCTGCAAACAACGAAAAGTGAAGCTCTATGTATACCTGATTTATCGGATTCCGATATGGAATCTCATACGGCAGATTATTAAGATCCAGCTCCTGCCTCTTATATCCTTCCTCTAACAAAATGCGGTCAAATGTCTCAAACTCTTCCTTCCTAAGCAGCAGATCTTCATCCGCTGATATCCGAAAGTCCGGCTTTTCATAAAAAGACCGGCAAATCAGCCCCTTCACAACAAGCGGATATACCCCTTCCTTCTGAAGCTTCTGATACAGCTCCAGAAAACCAGCCGTCCTTTGCACCTGCAGCATCACTTCCGCAATCGCACTCTTCTTCCACCTCGCAGCAAGTGGCGCATTCTCCTCTAAAAGAAGCACCGGGTCTCTCCGGATCATCTCATATATAATTGCTAAAATCTTATGCATCGCAGCAAGGTCACACAGCTCCTTTAGCTGTGAAAACCTTTCCGGAAGATGGTATTCCTCATCCCCCTGCATAAAGCACCGAAGTGCCTGTAACAGCTCTTTTTGTGTATTCGTCATCATACCCCTGTTTCCTGTTTTTGGTATTCTTTCTCCATCTCTTCTAGGAACACCTCTGTCTGCCGGCACAAATACTCCGGCTTCTTATAACTGCATCCGCCCCCTTCGGCAATCGTAAGCGCCCCGCACATCATACACGCAAAACGCTTCTTGCAGTTCTTGCATTCCGATGGCAGCAAAATCTCATCCGTCGCCTGGTAGATCGACTTCCATGCATCCGAAAAACCAATCTCAAATGGTCTGGCTACCGGCTCATTCATCATGCCGCAAGGCGTCATTCGTCCGTCCCATGTCATCCAGAACGACGACCGTCCCGCCATACATCCCATCTTCTCATCCGGAGTACGCTCACACTCTTCCTCACCGCCCATAAAGTCATCTCTTCCTTCATGGAGTGCCTTCAATCGAATCTCAAACTCCTCCTTAGACAGGCGGTACTTATCCGCCATCGCTCTCGCCTTTCCAGCCTCTTCTGCTGTAAAACGCACCTCATCATCCGTCACGCCGTTCTTCGCACTACGTACCGGCGGGAACATATAAGTAGCCGCATTCACCTGGATCTCCCTTCTCTTACCAAATGCAAAGATATCCTCCATATCATCCAGATTGTACTTTGTAAAGCTCGCATTGATATTCAAAAAAATGCCCGCATCGTGCATCAGATCAATCGCCTTCGTAGCTGCATCATATCCGGTTGGATGTCCACACAGCTTTTTATAAGTCTCATTTCCACCACCATAAAGTGTCACATTCACCTTCATCGGCGGATCTTTCTTTAACCACTCCACGGTCTCCTCATCAATCAATGTCGCATTCGTATTAATCGAGATGAGTAACCCCAGCTTCTTTAACTCTGTATAAATCTGTCTAAAATCTTTTCTAAGAAATGGTTCCCCGCCAGTCAGCAGCAAGAAGAGCATTCCCTCTTTTGCACAGGCTTTTCCCATCTCAATCCATTCTTCTGCTGTATACTCTCTTCCCCTCGCCCGCATCTCTGCTTCACTCATTCGAATGTAACACATCCTGCAATTCATATTGCATCTCGGTGTCAATTCAAATGTACCGGAAAGCGGCACTTTATTGTGTGCCGCCTTCTGATACAGATATTTTCTAAGCTGTGCCTGCATTGGTGCTTGTTGTTTCTTCATGAACGTTCTCCCCAATCTCTTTTAATTATCAAGTATCTGTACTCCCATAATCTGACTGCTGTCCGGATTAAAATGTGCCGCAACTGCCTCTGCTTCCTTGCCTGCGCCCACATTTTCAAATGGTGTACGGTAAGTAATTCCGCCAAAATAAGCGCCGCCAATCTGTACGTACTTATAATAAACATAAACTCTCTTAAGCTCTTTATCCGTCTTATTCTTCAGTGTAATCTTTCCATTCTCTGTCTTTAACTCTACCTTATCCTCTTCGAGCGTCGGCTGATCCATATATCCCGTAGCCGCATTGCCATATGTATAAGTATCTTTATCTGAAAACTCTCGCTTATTGCTCTCAAGTACCAGCGTAGAAGTTCCTGCCGGAAGATTCGTCACCTTAAAACTCGCCGTCTCATTGCTATTTACCTGAAAATCAATCAGCGCAACCTGAAGCATCTGGTCAGAATTGTTCGTAATCAGCATCGCTGTTACGTTCTTTGTCGCCTCGTCACTTCCATCTTCTATAAAAGAACCGGAATAAGCACCGATGGACTCAACCGTGAGGTTCGAATCGGAAAGAACGATTTGCTCTGCTTTTTCCGTATCCTTAGAATCATCGTTTTTGTCAGAGTCTCCTACTTTAGCTGAATAGCCTTGAATCTTACTAACATCCAAAGTATCCTTTCCAGGTTTTACAATTTCATATTCGTTGGTTTCTTTTGTTTCTTTCTGTGAAGAACTCTTATTTGCCTTTAATGCAAAAAGTATTACAACTCCCACCACTATTATAGCTACTGCAACAGCAATTATAATCCCTAATTTCTTTTTCTGTTTCATCGTGCCCTCCATTTTTCTCATCTTTTTATCTTCTACTATAAACTATCTTCCAATAAATTACAACCTATCCCTCAAAATATCCTTAAACCTAGAATAGTGAGAGTGCACTCCACCCTCACTAATCTGCATTCTTTGTTTTATTGTTATCTTATAACTCTTTTAAAATTTCGTTTTTCACCGTATTTATTGCGTCCTGATCCGGGCGACAGGAGAGATGGTAAATGGGAATCTGACACGCTGCATCCATCAAAAGATCTGTCATCTTTTCCATATACTCTTTATTCCATGTATTCATCAATGTTTCACGGAACAACGGAAGAAATGCTTCTCGCCCATGTAATCTGCGAATTACGTTATCCGGTCCCTGCTCTATTACAACAATCGCCTTAATTGGTGCCGACTCATTTCGATATATGCCAGATGAACCGGCGTAAGGCGAGCCAAAACCGTAATATTTGCCATCTATTTTCCTTATAATCGTTCGGTCTCCATTATAGATATCTGCATCCTCATATTTCTTCCATAGGTCAGCCTGAGTGGATTTGCCTGTTCCGGATGGTGCTGTGAACAGGATACCGTTATTTTGCCAGGATATGAAGGATGAATGGAGGATAAACGCCTGATGATTGATAAGGACATCTTCAAACGCAAGATAATTCCAAATATTAGTACGCACAAAAATCTCATGTTCTGCTTCCATTTCTTTAGGTATAGACAACGTAATATCAGCCTTTTCGTTTTCTGAATACAAATATGTTTCTAATATTTTTTCATTAAACGGTAATGTTTTTACTCGAATATATGTGTCATTCTTATTTATAACTCTAAAATCTTGCTTATTTACTACACATTCATTTTCTAGATTCATCTGCCCTATTCTTATTTTATATACTACACTTACTTGACTTGTTTGCTCTATTTTAAATGGCATAAGCTGTTCTCCCACAAATACTGGTATTCGGGAACTCACAAGTAGATTAAGTTTTGCTACATTAAAATAATACTTATACATCTTAACTCCTTAAACACAAATAGTGAGAGCAATAAATTGCCCTCACTATGTTTAATTTCTCTAATCCCTATGAAGAGAAAACAACCTGTGCACTTGCTGAAGTATGGTAGCATAATTGAGTTCCATTATAGACAAAATTAGAACCATCCGAAAGAGGTTTTTGACATTTCTCTTTCAATGTAAAGTAATGTGCATATCTTAAATCATCTACACTTACCTTCATACCATTTGCATACTCAAGACTACAGCCTGCGATATGTTCAGATAATGTAAAATCTTCAATAATCACACATGGCTTTTTATATATTTTTTTCATCACATTCATCTCCTTTTTAGCGTTTCACGTTCATTGTCGTTGAAATATATTCCTCTGACTCTACTCCGTTAACAACATATCGAATCTGAACTGGGAAATTTCCTATTGCATTTGGAGCTTTAAAGGTCAGCCAGTATTTATTATTATCACTTTTGTCCCTTGTCGTTTTTACTGAAATAGCTGTCTCTTTTCCATTTGCATTTACATAATACATTGTAAACTTTGGCTTTTCTGTTTCAAAGACATCCTTGCTCAGGACAACCGCATGTTTGTCTGTATACCACTGTCTTCTATTCAGATTAAGCTTACTAACAGAAACAAATACTTTTTCCTGTGTTGCTGATTCTGTTTCAATGTATGTGTCCACAATTTTATCATCCTCTAAAGGATTTGTGATGGTATATCCTTTGTATTTCAGATTTGTAAATGATAAAGATACATTACCTTCAATTGGATCAATATTTCCTAATATAACAACAAGATACTTATTATCAGCCAGTTTGATACAATTCTCTACTGGAATCTTATAATACATTGCTGTACTTGAGCTGACCGTCGCAATCGCTTCTTCCCCATCATCTGTTCCATTCCATATCCGAAGTGGAAGTGATGCATCCTGTGCTACAGCTCCTGTGCTGTCTGTATTAGATAATTTTGCCTCAATCTGAATCGTACTGTTTTCTCCCTGTGTACCATTTGCTACAAATGCTATCATCGCATTATCATCCAGATACATTTCATTATTTGGTCCTGCATGAAGGTATGTAAGCAATGAATTTGTTGCATTTGCCCCTGCTGTCTCATCATTTTCTACTCTTGTAGCTCCCATAGCTGCAAAATTCAGGTTCTTGCCATATGTCAGTAATGCTGCTTTTGCTCCTTCGATTGTCTGACTGGTTATGTTGTCTCCGGTTTCTTTGTCTTTGATACCACTTTCTGTGATATCTGCATTTGTTCCGATTACGAGGTCACTTATCTTGGTGATGGTTGCATCCTTTTCATTTGCAATGTAATTGCTGTCACCTGTTGTTCCCATTGGATTGTAGATACGGACACCATCCAGATATACAACACCAGATTTTGTAGTTGCCTTTGCACCCAGCGTAACCTGGTAAGTACCATATTCAAGTCCTTCTTCATGAATGACTGGTATCTGGTATAATGCACCATTTGCATAATAGGTATCAACAGAAATTGTTTTCACCAAATCAATTTTTTCACCATTCTTTTTCTCAATGATACATACAATACCTGCTGTTTCTCCTGTCGTTCTTGCAATAATATCGAATCCAGTTCCCTTGAATGTAAAGCTTGCTGTTGTCTTATAACCATCAGCTGTCATCTTTGTAGAGCTTCCATTGCTGTCACCGTTTCCTATTGCATATGCATCGTCATGTCCATACTGTTCTGTCTGTCCATTGCTCTGTTTCAATGTCAATGACGATCCTTCTGGGGCTGTTGTTCCAGTGTAAACAATCTTTGCAGTTCCATCAGTATTTGTTGAACCTGCATTAAAGTTATCTTCATAGTAAACAACGTTTGCCGGCATTACTGTAACATTTGCTGACATTACAACACCATCTTCTGGATTCTTTACTTCTGTCTTATCTTTACCCAATACTGTTGTTTCATATGAAGCAGTTTCCTTCTTATCCATAAATGCTGTTGGATTAAACCAAACTTCTCCTTCGCTCAACTTCGCACCAGGTAATTTATTTTCTTCATCATCTTTCAGCTGCGTTAATGCTGTACCTGTTGGTCCAGTAATAGTACTCTGTGTTAATTTATCTGTTGTTAATTTTGTAAATTTAGCAGTTCCATCTGGCACATTTTTGTTAAACAGGTTATCATTCTGGAACATGCCTGCTCCATGTGATGTATCTGCCAGATCTGACTTCAAGCCATAATCAAAGACATACACATCATTTGAAACAGCATATGAATACACAGTAATCGTACCACTCACATCACCCTTTTTATTTTTGCCTGTGTAGGATGCTGTGTATTTTTCATTTGGCTCTGGTGCATTAAATCCATTTGTTGAATTATAAGTAAGATCTTTTGATAGATCATAAACATTATAATCACTTGTAACTTCTTCTGGTGTATATAGTGTATCCTTTTTTGCTTCAACATAGATAACTTTATTAATTACTTCACTATGTGTCTTATTTGTTACAGATGCTTCTTTCGTTTTATCAGCTTCAATTGTACCAGTTACATTAGATTCTGTATCCTTTACCCATGTATCGTCTGCTTTTGGGGCATCTTCAACAACCTTATAAGTAGCGCCTGCTGGAATACCTTTAAATGTAATTGTATCACCAGCTTCTAATGTGAAATGTCCATCATTATCTGTTTTTTTAGTTTCAAAACCAATAGTATATTCCAGTTCATATGGAGCATAGTTTTCGCCGCCTGTCAAATCTACCATTACTGTAAATCCAAAGGTTTTATCTTTTGGTGCATTTCCTTCATATTTCTTTTCTACTGATAAGCTACCAACCTTTGGTGTATTAACAAAGTTAACATATCTGTTCACAACATCCATATCAGACGAATTAGCACTACCCATGTCAAAAGTAGCAATCGCACCGGTTCCTCTCTGTATTGCTGCTCTTGATGTAACACTGTCATAAACTCCCCATTTCGTCTTGGATGTGTCATACTGTAATTTTGTACCTTCTGGAATAGATTCTGTAATCTGGAATCCCGTTCCTGCGTAGAATGCACTACTGTTATCTTTGGTATTAATAAACTCACTTGCAAAATATGATGAGCTAAATGTAGCTGTACTATTTTCAGCAACTTGTTCTGAATCTGTATGGTTATTGTAATCGTACAATGTATATCCCAAATTATCTACATTACTATAATTTTCTTCACTTGTCCTCAGATTCTTTGTCAGAATCTCGAAATTAAAGTCATCAAGACCCTGTACTGCATTCTTTAATCCTGCATTTACGTTTTTTGTGTCAAGTGTCTTACTAAGAGTGAGACCTGATGGCAACGGAACGAAACTGTATGAAATGGACATACCACGTTCCATATAGTACATCTTTAATTCGTGTACTTTTCCAGACTCTTTCATATGATCAGCTAACGGAACTGTATTGCCATCTGATTTTATTACTGTAATATTTGAGAAGTCAACTGTTTCCTTTCCATTAGATACAGCTGCTGTTCTTCCGCCAGTTATTGTAGTTTGATTACCCTGCTTTGCATTAGATGTACCTGTTGTAATGGTAGCCTTCTGTGTTGCAAAGTTAATTTTTCCTACAGCTTTGTTATGAGCACCACCCATATCCAATACCAATGCACCATCAATGTATACCCATACATCATCGTCACCGGTAAAGTTGAATTCCATAGGTGTACCATCCACATTTAGACCATTTTCTGTTACAGTAAATGGAATCGTAAACTGTGTACCAAATCCATAGTTCAAATTGCCCTTTGCTGATGATGGATCATCACTATTGAATGGAAAATATCCTATATCATTCTCTTTACTTGCATCATGAATTTTTACATCATCATTTCTTACAATTTCCTTCTTATCGTAATCATAATAAACGGTATTCTTATCTGAATTAAACGAATATGTAGATACTCCCTTATCATTTGTTGTCTTTGTAAATGGGAACTGTAAATTGTTATAAAATCGCATATATTTGCTCTGATCAGGATAAGCCTCTTCATCTTCATTAAAGAAAGGTACCTTTACCTGTTTACCATTGTTCTTGTATGAAGTAACCAGATTTCCATTCGCATCTAAATTTTTTCCTACTATACCCTGCGCTACGTCCTGACTGGCTGTATCTTTATTTGGGCCAAATGCAACATTTGCGCCTTGCCAGTACCAGTTAAGGGCACCACCTGCCTGATTTGCATGTAATAAATCACCAAAGTAAAGAGGCACTGGTGCATTAGAATCAGTCTTGTCTTGAATTCCATTCGACGCGTAACCATCTAAACCTGAAAGCCATTTGTTCAAATTCGAATACGGAGCTTTATCCGGTCCTGTTTCATTACCCTGATTGTCAAATCGATTATCTGATTGTCCCACACGATTATCATTGAAATAATCAACTAATGTAGCATTTACATTAAAGTATGATGTAGTTTTTCCTCCCGAATTTCCTGCATAGCTAATCCATTCACCACCATTTGTCCAAATATTTGAATCCCAACCATTTGCCACAAAACAATTTTTATCACCTTGTTCTAAAGATAATGTAGCTGTTCCGCCCCATTTTTCTTCCAATTTATTATTTGTTCTTGTGAACTGCACATAGGTTGCTCCATCTGGAACAGTTGCTGACCAGACATTTGTACTTTCTTTTTTCATCACCTGCCAATCACCGACATCTTGACCGACGCCCAGCCCATATTTAAAAATAACGGCTGGCAAAGACTCATTATTTGTAAACCAACTGGTATTCCTTGTGTCAAAGTATACCTTATTTCCCACAGTAACCGCTTTTACGGGCTGTACTTGCTGCACAGGTATCACGCTAACTACCATCAAGATGGTAAGGATGATTCCGAGCAACCGTTTCTTAAATTTTTTTCTCATACTTTACTCTCCCTTCCCTTTAAGGTAGTGTCAAAAACTACCCATTTTATTGTTCTAAAATTCTTTTAAAACCTTGATTTATTGAAGGTTTGCAAATAAAAAGAGCATTGACCTCCCAAAAGAAGTATAATGAGTTCACCACAAACACCATTATCAACAAGGAGACAATGCTCATGGACATTATACTTTATTTACTTCTATTTATTCAATACCAACATAAACAAATCTGCTGGCTTTTTAATTTTATCTGCAGATATATTCCCCTTAAGCAGTGGGTCTTCGATGACTCCCATTCTCCCAAATATCAAAAATTCAAGATTGATAAGCTCCCAAAAATAATCTATTACGAAAAATGGGATTACAAAGACTACATTCCTTACCTCGAATGGAAGTATGGCAAGAAAATCAAACCTGTCAGCCGCCGTTCTGAATGTGATATTGATGACAACTGTACCTGTCCACGTTGCAATGCTCCAAAGCCTTATCTCTACAAGAATAATGGTTCAAAAGGACAGATTCTGTGCAAAGTATGCTCCACCGCATTCTCTCCGGAAGAAAACCGTTTTTCAAAGTCCTACTCCCTCAAATGCCCGCACTGCAATCACTCGCTGGCTCATAAGAAAGACCGCAAACACTTTGTTGTCCACAAATGCGTAAATCCAAAATGTCCTTACTACCTCCACAATCTAAACAAGGTTGATAAAAAAGACCTTAAGGAGGACTATGGCAAGAACAAATATAAACTCCATTACATCTACCGGGAATTCCAGATAGATTTCTTTCGCATGGATTTAAACACTCTTCCCAAGAATGCTTCTTCCCTAAAATTCAGTAAACATGACCAGCATGTCATGTCTCTTTGTCTTACCTACAAAGTGAATCTTGGGTTATCGCTTCGTAAAACCGCTCAGGCATTGAAGGACATACACGGCATCAGCATCTCACACCAGCAAGTTGCCAACTATTGTAAAACCGCCTCTGCCTGCATAAAACCTTTCGTAGACAACTACGATTACAAAACTGGCAATGTATTTACTGCCGATGAAACATACATCAAAATCCGTGGTATCAAAACCTATATCTGGTTTATCATGGATTCTGCCAAACGCTCTGTTATCGGCTATCAGGTATCTGATAATCGTGGTGTTGGTCCTTGCATTCTGGCAATGCGGATGGCCTTCCGGCATCTAAAAGAACTGCCTAAGAACTTTAAGTTCATTGCAGATGGCTACAGTGCATATCCCCTTGCCGCCCAGCAGTTCTTCCATGAATTCGGTGATAAGTTTAAGTTTGAAATCACACAAGTAATCGGACTCACCAATGACGATGAGGTTTCTAAAGAATTCAGACCTTACAAGCAGATGATTGAACGCTTAAACCGTACATACAAAGCTTCCTATCGTAAAACCAACGGCTTTGATAACATCGATGGAGCCAACTATGATCTCGCCCTCTGGGTTGCTTATTACAACTTCCTAAGACCACATAAACACAACAACTATAAAGTCTTAAATGAAGTCGAAATGCTGTCTCAGGCTGACACGATGCTGGGCAAATGGCAGCTTCTCATCTTCCTTGGTCAACAGACGATTCTGAACCTGCAACACGGCGAAGCCGCTAACTGTTCTTAGATTCAGAGCCAGAGGTAATTATCCCAGCCACCGCAAAGCGGCGTGCCCTTGATGGCACGAAAAAGAACTGCTACACTGCTGTAATCGACGGAAAAACTCTAACTGTTCTTGAGTTCTTCGCCGTCGGTGATTAACCTACAGCAGTTCTTTTTCGTACCGTCAAGAGTGGCGGTGGGCTACCACAACCTAAAAAATCTACAGTTTTCAAGGTTCATCTGAGCCTTTTTCTTTTGCTCAGTTTTTTCATAGGTCATTTGACACTATCCTAAGCGGTACATGGTTTCATTTGTGAATATATTTTATCACACATTGATAAAAATTCCTCACGGCTCATTCCGGTGAGACAGGCCTCAGCACTTAAAAGCTCAAGCTCTGATTCCAGCTTTTCAGTGAAATCGGTATCATCTGCGATGGATTCGGACACAAAAGCGCCGAGCCGTCTGTCTGTACGGATAAATCCCTCATTTTTCAAAATCTGATAGGCTTTATTGACCGTCATTGTGTTTACACCGGCATCGCTTGCAAGCTGACGCACGGTTGGAAGCTTTTCGCCGGTCTTTAGCTCACCTTTGCCTATTCCCTTTACAATCTGGTTTCTAAGCTGTACGTATATCGGGGTGCTGCTTGACATGTCGAGTTCTATTATCATGTGAACCTCCTGTATCTTACTGTTTATATGTAATAGCCTGTTTGAAATGCATCAATATTTATGAGCAGGCTGTAATCTGACAAAACTTGTCAGTGATATAAATGTATTATTTGTATTATATACAGTAATACAGAAAAGACATTCTGTCAACGGATGTTTTAGCATCAATTATATTGACATTTTGAATATTACAATTATGATTAAAGAGTTATAAGGTATCACAACGTAAAAGAATATATATGAGGTTATAAAATGAGCAGATTAATAGAGCAGATAAAACAAAAGGATGCCTGTGCCTTCACACATGGTGGCAAATTTCATGCAGATGATGTGTTCTCATCAGCCTTGCTTTTGTATATAAACCCTGAGATCAGCATAACAAGGGGCAATAGTGTGCCTGATGATTTTACAGGAATAGTTTTTGATATAGGGCGTGGTGAGTTTGACCATCATCAGAAGGACAGCAGAATCAGGGAAAACGGTGTGCCGTATGCGGCATTTGGCCTGCTGTGGGAGGCTGTTGGAGCGGATATTCTAGGTGAGGAGCTTGCGGTAAAATTCGATGAGTCATTTGTCCAGCCTCTCGACAACAATGACAATACAGGAGAGAAAAATGAGCTTGCAACGCTTATAGGCAATTTCAACCCGTCATGGGATTATGAGGGTGGCAGCGATGAGGCTTTCTTTCAGGCGGTAAGCGTAGCAGGCATGATACTGGAAAACAAATTTGAGAGATACCGTGGCAATGAGAGAGCCGATAAGAGAGTGGAGGAGGTGCTTGCAAAGCACGATCCGGCAAGCAGAATACTGGTGCTTCCTGAGTTTATACCGTGTCAGAAGGCCCTGAGTGAGACGGATATTTCGTTTGTTATTTTTCCGTCAAACAGAGGTGGCTTTTGTATACAGCCGCAGAAAAGAGAATACTCGATGAATTACAAGTGTTCTTTTCCGGCAGAGTGGCTGGGGCTTGAAGGTGAGGAGCTGGTAAATGCTACAGGAATTTCCGGTGCGATATTCTGTCACAAGGGAGGCTTTATCATGACTGTAAAGGAGCAGGATGAAGCGGTAAAGGCATGCGAAAAGGCGCTTTCTCTTCATAAAGACAGCTCTGTGATAGTATGGTATGGCAGTAAAGGAGATACTGCAGCCATGGCATGTGACAGTCAGACAGACGAGCTGCTTATGAATCTTGCAAAAGCACGAGGAATAAAGGGTGTGCATATCTGTCATGTTGATGCAATGCCTGTTCCGCAGCTTGAATTAACAGAGATTGACAGTGAGACAGCATATGCAGAGGTACTGATGGAGAAGCCACAGTGGAAGGCATATGTAAAGGAGCAGGTGAAACGAATTTTGAAGTACAGACCGGAGGCTGTATATGTGGAAGGAAACGCATTTGAGACGTATCCTGTTATACGTGCACTCAGAAAGAAGCACATTCCTGTGCTTACGATGATTGAAAATAAAGAGAAAAAAATAATGGTAAGAATACCATGATTTATGTGCATTTTTGAAAAAATTTGGTATAATATTATGATTAAAGGGGGCAAAATACCTTTTGACCATCATATCATATTATTTAAAAGAAATATAACTATTCTACAAGTAATAATACGAGGATACAGCAGGTATGAAGACAATCATAAAATACGAGCTTGTCATTAATAAGGCACTCAGATCTGCACTCAACTATGATACGCCGGATGAGCAGATTAATGAGTTTATCAGATTTTTCGGAAAACATATCGGTTCTGACCGCATATATATATTTGAGGATTGTGATGAGAAGCATGTCACAAACAATACATATGAGTGGTGTGCGGATGGAATAGTGCCGGAGATACATGAATTGCAGAATGTCGATATGGACATAATAGGCTGGTGGTATCAGGCCTTTGGCAGTGAGAAGAATATAATTATCACAGATATAGAGCAGATAAAGGATGAGCACAGGGAATCCTATAATATGTTAAAGGCACAAAATGTAAAAAACCTGGTGGTATGTCCAATCCGCTACAAGGATGAGATAAAGGGCTTTTTCGGTTTGGATAATCCACCGGAAAGTGATACTCTTGGACTGACCACATTCCTAGATATGATAGGAACCTTGCTTATATCATTGCTTAAGCTGCGCAATTCCTTCACAAAGTCGAATAAGGAAGCGAAGTTTAGCAGCTATTCATCACTTTCAAGTATCTATATATCCATGGCAGTGGTAAATGTGCAGACACACAGATACCATATAGTAAAGACTTTGGATGAGGTTACACACTTTTTGGGCGTGAAGCCACAGAAAGAGGGAGAGTATAAGATAGATGAGGATTTCCCGGGGCATATAAACAGTGTGATGGACGAGTTCTGTACTAAGGCACATCGCGAGGAGACACTTGAATTTGTGGATATCACTACAGTAGAGGACAGACTTCGTGGAAAAAATACCATAGTACATGAGTTTACCGGGAAAGTATCGGGCTGGTGCCGTGAAAGGTTTATTCCTGTAGACTATGATGCAGATGGCAGGCTTTGGCATGTGCTTTACTGCGTGGAGAATATTGACGAGGAAAAACGGCGTGAAAACAGACTCATGTATCTGGCTCAGACAGATCTCATGACAGGTATACGCAACCGCGGAAGCGGAGAGAATAAGATAACAGAGTATCTCGTCCGCAAACAGTGTGGTCTGTTATGCCTTTTAGACTGTGACAAGTTTAAGTCAATAAACGATACCTATGGACATGTGGTAGGTGACAAGGTGATAATAGCAATTGCTGATACTCTGCGCAAATCATGTCGTGATGATGATGTCGTGCTTCGCCTGGGCGGGGATGAGTTTGCGGTATTTATACCGGGGATGCTTGATAAAGAGCGGGCAGAAACTTTTTTTGACAGGCTTTTTTCAAACATAGAGCATATTGATATAGCAGAGATGAATGGAAAGCATATACTGCTCAGTCTTGGCGCATGCTTTTATGACGGAATGGATTGTATCACGTTTGACCAGCTCTACAGAAGGGCAGACACCGCCATGTATGACAGCAAGAAAAAACAGGGCTACAGTGCGACAATTTTTGATGCAAAGCAATGATAGTCCGGCATATTAAATAAAAAGAGGAGAATGAAAATGCAGACAGGAAAAGCAATATCCATCCCATCAATCCTCAAGGTGGGAAATGGAACATTAAACAAAATCGGAGAGTATTTAAAGAGTGAGGAGTTAACGAGCGTAGTCATTTTTATGGGAAACGGTCTCATAGATATGTTTGGAGATGCTATAATGAAGTCACTTTTGGATGCAGATATCACCGTGCTTGAGTACAGTGAGCTTGATACAGTTGAGATAGACGATATCATCACCCTTGCTTTTGATATACCAAACAAGGCAAAGGCAGTCGTGTCAGTAGGCGGCGGAAAAGTAATAGATGCAGGAAAATATGCAGCTTTTCTAAGAAATCTGCCATTTATCAGTGTGCCGACCTCAAGCTCAAGTGATGGTTTTTCCAGCGCCAGTGCATCACTTTTGGTGCACGGCAAGCGTACATCGGTTCCTGCAAAGCTTGCACATGGTATTATAGTTGATACACAGGTCATCCGCACAGCCCCTGAGAAGTTTATATATTCAGGCATCGGTGATATGGTGTCAAAGATTACAGCGCTATATGATTGGATTTTTGAGGAAAAGCATGGTGCAGGTGTGGTCAATGACTTCGCCGTGATGGTCGCTAAAAAGGCGGTCAACAGCTTTGTGCGTACACCTTATGAGAGCATAAAGGATGAGCTTTTCCTAAAGGAGCTTGTGGATTCGCTTGCCATGAGCGGCATAGCAAACGAGATAGCGGGAAGCAGTGCGCCGACCAGCGGCAGTGAGCATCTTATTTCACATGCGCTTGACAAAATTCTTGAGCATCCACAGCTTCATGGCATACAGGTCGGCATAGCAACCTATATCATGAGTGTTGTGCAGAACCACAGATATGTAAGGGTGTGCACTGTGCTCAAAAGGACAGGCTTTTTCGACTATGCGGCCACTCTTGGCATGAGAAAGCAGGATTTTCTGGATGCGATAGATATGGCGCCATCCATGAAGCCGTTCAGGCACACATATCTGCATGAGAAGGAGTACCGCGACGCGGCAAAGAAGCTTGTGCTCGAGGATGATATACTGAATAAAATACTGGTATAGAGATATGTATGAGAAGACTATAGAGCCGGTTGCGATTATGCACACCGGATTTGGAGAGAAATTTGGCATTCCGAGGCAGAGTGGCCTCGTACCTGAGGCGGCAGGGCAGATAATATTTGAACCCGAATACAGAAATCCCGATGCGCTTCGTGGAATAGAGGAGTTCACACATTTGTGGATTATATGGGGCTTTTCTGAAAACAGGGTGGAGAAATTCACACCGCTCGTCACACCACCCAGGCTTGGAGGCCGGGAAAAGAGAGGTGTTTTTGCCACGCGTTCGCCGTTTCGCCCAAACGGCATGGGACTATCCTCTGTAAGGCTTGATAAGGTTGAGTACAAAAGCAGCAAGGGACCCATAATTCATGTGTCAGGTGTAGATATGCTTGATGGCACACCGATCTATGATATAAAGCCATATCTGGCATATGCAGACTCACATCCTAAGGCATCAGATGGCTTTGCCGCAGAGCACAGATGGGATACGGTGCATGTTATCTGGCGCGATGAGGCACTCAAAAGCTGTATGGATGAAGATACCCGCATTACTGTGGAGCATATTCTGGCACAGGATCCAAGAGCTGCATACAACAAGGCCAGGGATTATATCTATGGCATGAGATACGGCAGATTTGATATACGCTTTGTGGCTGATTCACATGCCGGCACGATAGAGATAGTGGATGTCGTGGAGTGCATAGACGGGTATCATAAGGTGAAGTGATTTTGATTTGCATATGGCGCCACAAGAGAGTAAAATGGTAATGCATACAAAAGGACAAATGCGTCACAAATATATTTGCAAATACATATTAAATACATATAAGGAAGGTACATACAATGAAAACAGTAAAGGACTATATCAGAACTATCCCGGATTTCCCGGAGAAGGGCATCATGTTCCGCGATGTGACAAGTGTTATCCAGGATGCAGATGGATTAAAGCTTGCAATTGACGAGATGATAAAGAGGCTTGACGGACTTGATTTTGATGTGATAGCAGGAGCAGAATCAAGGGGTTTTGTTTTTGGCATGCCGATAGCATATGCGCTTCATAAACCGTTTGTCATGGTGAGAAAAGCAGGCAAGCTGCCATGTGAGACTGTATCAAAGACATATGACCTTGAGTATGGCACAGCAACAATTGAGATGCACAAGGACTCAATAAAGCCCGGTCAGAAGGTGGTTCTCGTGGATGATCTTATCGCTACAGGAGGCACAATGCAGGCAGCAGCAGAGCTTGTTGAGGAGCTTGGAGGAGAGGTTGTGAAGATGCTTTTCCTTATTGAGCTTGCAGGTCTTAATGGCAGAAAGCTTCTTAGCAAGTATGATGTGGACGCAGTTGTGTCATATGATGGCAAGTAGAGCTGTTATATCTGAATGAATATATTTTATATGTTTGTGCATACTGACATTAATTAAATCTATGATTTGATGAGATTAAGAGTAAGGAGAGTCGGTATGCAGCAAAAATTGGGAAAGTGGAGTCTCCGTTTTACGGAGGCTCCTTTTATATTGGAAGGCAGTTCTGTTGTAGGCACAAAGGAGGCTGACGGACCGCTTGGAGGTCTGTTTGATATTGTAGGAAAAGATGACAGGTTTGGGCAGAACACGTGGGAAAAGGCAGAGAGCTCCATGCAGCGAGATGCACTCACAATGGCCCTTGGAAAAGCACATCTGGATGCGTCCGACATGGACTATGTATTTGCAGGAGATCTGCTCGGACAGTCTATGGCCACAACATTTGGTGTGGAAAACTTCCGTATTCCGTGGTTTGGAGTGTATGGAGCATGCTCCACATGCGGGGAGTCGCTCTCGCTTGCCGCGGCATTTGTGGCAGCAGGGTATGCAAAGCATGCGGTGGCAGTGACATCAAGCCACTTCGGCAGTGCCGAAAAGCAGTTTCGCCTAACCAGTATGCCAATCAAAGACCGGTGTCAGCGACGTGGACAGTCACAGGAAGTGCAGCATTTATTGTGGGTAGTGGAGCAGGTGGTAATGAGACACAGATCGGGTGCGACAATGCAGATAGTATATCAAAGAAGGTGCAGATTGAGGGAATCACGACAGGAGTTGTGGTGGATTATGGCATAAAGGACGCCATGAACATGGGCGCTGCAATGGCCCCTGCGGCCTGTGAGCTGATAGTAAATCACCTGAGTGATTTTGGAAGAGAGGCATCCTATTACGATAGGATAGTGACAGGAGATCTTGGAAGCGTCGGACAGAAGATACTGATTGACCTGTGCAGGCAAAAGGGCGTGGACATAAGCAAAAATCATGAGGACTGTGGCATGAAGATGTTTGATGCAACGAATCAGAACACAGGCTCAGGTGGTTCGGGCTGTGCATGCTCGGCAACTGTTTTGTCAGCATATTATCTGCCAAAGCTTAGAAGCGGTGAATTGAAGCGTATACTATTTGTGCCGACAGGAGCACTTCTTTCGCCTGTCAGCTTCAATGAGGGAGAGTCAGTACCGGGAATTGCACATGGTGTGGTGCTTGAAGCTGCAATTTGAAGCTGATGGCTTCACATATATAATAGTGTTAACGTGCCGTTTTTGGGGGAGGGGCTGCACGTTCAAAAAATAGAAGAAAGGCGTAAGGATATAATGGATTATGTAAAAGCATTTGTGGTGGGTGGTATAATCTGCGCCATCGTACAGATTTTAATGGAAAAAACAAAGCTCATGCCGGGCAGAATTATGGTAATGCTCGTGTGCACGGGAGCGCTTCTTGGCGCCGTCGGCATATATGGGCCATTTTCAAAGTGGGCAGGCGCCGGTGCCAACGTACCGCTTTTGGGCTTTGGCAATGTACTGTGGAAGGGTGTGAAGGAGGCAGTGGACAGCGAGGGTTTTATTGGCTTGTTTAAGGGTGGCTTTAAGGCTTGTGCGGTCGGAGTGTCGGCAGCACTAATCTTTTCGTATATCGCGGCACTCATCACGAAACCTAAGTTAAAAAGCTGATTAATTTCAGAATAATGCATAATTAACAGTAAATTGCCCATACTATCTCCAAAACGAAAAGGAGACTGATACAATGAAGAAAATGAAATATTTATTGGCACTTTGCCTGATACTCGCTGCTGCAAGCGCTTTTGCAGCCTGTGGAAATAATAGTAATGTGGCAGACACTTCAATGGTTGAAAATACACAAAGAGGTGGCTCTGTCGCCGACGATGCCGGTAAAGCCGGAAAGGATATCATAGATGGCGCCGGAAATGCCGGCAAGGATGTGATAGACGGAGCAGGCGATGCCGGAAAAGATGTGATAGACGGAGCGGGCGATGCCGGTAAGGATGTGATAGACGGCGCAGGTGATGCCGGCAAGGATGTAATAGACGGCGCAAAGGATGCCATAGATGATGCCGGAAATGCCATAAAAAAGAGTGTTGATGGTGGAAACAACAACTAACAGCTATTTATAAAAAGAAAACAGTCACTATATATGCTTCAATGGCTGCAAAAACAAAAGCACCGACAACATCGCTGATAAAGTGCACACCTGATATCACCCGGACACAGGCAATGATAGCTGCAAGGACTGCAAGCAAAATGCCGATGAACCATAAAGGCGAGGCAGCAGGTGAGCATATTAAAACGGTAAATGCAATTATAAATGCAGAAAAAACGTGCCTGCTTGGAAAAGACCTGCCGTGGGTATCCTTTGTAATGACAGGCGGCATATCAAATTTTTCGTATGGGCGTGGTCTGTTTACGATATATCTGAAAACCGATACTGCAATAAAGCCGACAAGCGGAGCAATGATTGAGAGTGCAAGCATATGACCGGCTGTAAAGCACAGATACAGCACGTATACAGGGTATGTGATAAAAACTAAATAGGTGCATATTTTATTGATTAATTCAAGCTTTCGGGCTGCCCTGTTGTTTTCACGGAATGGGGCAGTCATTTTTATGTATGTATTTTTTTTCATGATTATTTTCCATCGTTTATTTAAGAAATATTGTATTGTAACTGTCTAGAGTGGTGTCAACTGCCCTTGCGGTACTGCAGAGGTGTCATGCCATAGTGCTTTTTGAAGGCTCTGTTAAAATATGACAGGCTTTCAAATCCCACTTCACCGGAAATAGAAAGCACCGAGCTGTCTGAGCTTTGCAAAAGTCTCGCAGCCATGGTAAGGCGGTAGTCATTTAAATAGTCAACAAACGATGTGCCCATGGTCTCTTTAAAATATCTCATAAAATGAGACTCGGAAAACCCGGCTACATCAGCGATATCGGCAATGGAGATTTTGTCAGCATAATTATTTTCCACATATTTGAGCACAACCTTCATCTTATCAAGAGTCTTTTTGCTTTTTAGTGGCTTTGTCAGATTACGGCAACGGTTATCAAGTACAAAAAAGAATTCGTAGAGCTTGCTCTTTATATAAAGCTGATAGCCCTGCGGCATCGTCTTGCAAATCTCATCGCATGCATCTATTGGAGCCACGACATCCTCGTAGTATGGATACACCGGTGTAAAAACTGTCGGAACTGTGAATCTGCCGGCTAAGAGAGGTGTAAGAAAATCCTCCTTGGTGTAATCGTACTTTCCGGTAAGCAGCATCGACATGGAAAATATGATATTTTCGTACTCCATCGATTCATCCATATATTGGTCTATAGAGTGAAGCTGTCCCGGCAGAATCAGCACCAGGCTTGGCGCTGTGACATGGTACTCCTTAAAATCCACAGATATATGACCGCAGCCCTTCTTTATATAGATAAGCTCCATATCGTCGTGCCAGTGCAGCGGAACTCCGGAAAAATCAAGAGGAATAGAGCACAGGTAGGTATTGTATGGGAACGTAAGCTCCACATGTGTTTTGTCTTCGTGATAATTTTCATATTCTAATATATTCATGATGATATTTTAGCATATTATTTATTAAAAAGCCACTAAAAATACCGAAAAATGATAGGATTGTGCAAGTTTTCGACTGTATATTGCAAGAATTGTGCAGTGTAATGGATTATACTTGATTCATCAAATGACACAAAGAAGTTAAGCACGCTAAATGAAAATTAGTTAATTTGACACATTGGCGTGTATACATGATAACAGATTTGGGAGGAAATCAAAATGGCAATCATGCAGGAAATCGAAACAAAGCTTCAGAAGGGAATCAGCGTTAGTACAGACGAGGAAGTATACTACGCATTACTTGAGCTTGTAAAAGACAAGGCAGAGAAAAAGGTTTCAAACAAAGGAAAGAAAAAGCTCTACTATATCTCAGCAGAGTTCCTTATCGGAAAGCTTTTATCAAACAACCTTATCAACTTAGGTATCTACGATGAAGTTAAAGAGACTCTTGAGAAAAACGGAAAGTCACTTGCTGAAATCGAGGAAATCGAGCTTGAGCCTTCACTTGGAAATGGAGGACTTGGACGTCTTGCAGCATGCTTCATAGATTCAATCGCAACACTCGGACTCAACGGAGACGGTGTAGGCCTCAACTACCACTACGGATTATTCAAGCAGGTATTTGAGAACAATCTCCAGAAGGAGACTCCAAACCCATGGATTACAAAGGAGAGCTGGCTTACAAAGACAGATATCACATATCCTGTAAGCTTTGGCGGATTCACAGTACAGTCAAGACTTTACGATATCGACGTAGTTGGATATAACAACCGTACAACAAAGCTTCACTTATTCGACATCGAGTCAGTTGATGAGTCAATCGTATGCGACACAATTGATTTCGACAAGGATGATATCAAGAAGAACCTTACATTATTCTTATATCCTGATGATTCAGATGATAAGGGACGTCTCCTTCGTGTATACCAGCAGTATTTCATGGTATCAAACGCAGCAAGACTTATCCTTGCAGAGGCAGAAGCAAAGGGCTCTAATTTACATGACCTTGCTGATTATGCAGCAGTTCAGATTAACGATACACATCCATCAATGGTTATTCCAGAGCTTATCCGTCTCCTTCAGGAGAAGGGCATCCTGATGGATGAGGCTATTGAGATTGTATCAAAGGTTTGTGCATACACTAACCACACAATCCTTGCAGAGGCTCTTGAAAAATGGCCAATCAGCTTCTTGGAGAAGGCTGTTCCACAGCTTATGCCAATCATCCGTGAGCTTGACAACAAGGTTCGCGCAAAGGTAGCTGACGAGAGCACATACATCATCAAGGACGGTCTTGTACACATGGCACACATGGATATTCATTTCGGATATTCTGTAAACGGTGTTGCATACCTCCACACAGAGATTTTAAAGAATACAGAGCTCAATAACTTCTACAAGTTATATCCTGAGAAGTTCAACAACAAGACAAACGGTATCACATTCCGTCGTTGGTTAATGTCTTGTAACCCGGAGCTTTCAGCATACATCACAGAGCTTATCGGTGAAGGCTGGAAGAAGGATGCAAACGAGTTAGAGAAGCTTGGCAATTTCATCAATGATGACACTGTTCTCACAAAGCTTGTTGACATCAAGAACGCAAAGAAGACAGAGCTTGCTTCTTACTTAAAGAAGACTCAGAATCTCGACGTACCTGACAATTCAATCTTTGATATCCAGGTTAAGAGACTTCACGAGTACAAGAGACAGCAGCTCAACGTGCTTTACATCATCCGTAAGTACTTTGAGATCAAGGCAGGCAAGAAGCCATCTACACCAATCACGTGCTTCTTCGGTGCAAAGGCAGCTCCTGCATATATCATTGCAAAGGATATCATCCATGCAATTCTCTGCTTACAGCAGATTATCAACAATGATCCTGAGGTAAGTCCATACCTTAAGGTATTCATGGTTGAGAACTACAATGTAACATTAGCTGAGAAATTATTCCCGGCTGCAAATATTTCAGAGCAGATTTCCCTTGCTTCTAAGGAGGCATCAGGAACAGGAAACATGAAGTTCATGCTTAACGGTGCTATTACACTTGGAACAAGTGACGGAGCAAACGTAGAGATAGCTGAGCTTGTCGGCGATGAGAACATCTATGTATTCGGTGAGGATTCACAGACTGTTATCGACAGATATGAGAGAGGCGACTACTGCTCTAAGGATTACTATGACAAGGATGCAGACTTAAAGAAGGCTGTTGACTTCCTTGTAAGTGATGAGATGATGAAGGTTGGTTCTAAGGAGAACTTAGAGAGACTTTACAACGAGCTCCTCAACAAAGACTGGTTCATGACATTCCCTGACTTTGAGGATTACTGCAAGACAAAAGAGAAGGCTTACGCTGATTATGAGGATAAGAAGGCTTGGGCTAAGAAGATGCTTGTCAACATCAGCAAGGCTGGTTTCTTCTCTTCTGACAGAACAATCAAGCAGTACAATGATGAAATCTGGCATTTAGAGGCTTAGAATTTTTCTTCCTCCTTTAAATACAAATTGGGCTTAAGAACTCCTGCGGGTGCATCCCGCAGGGGTTCTTTTTTTGCTAGAGTACGGGACGTAAGCGCAGGGGATGGCGGACCCCCTGGCAGAAATGTAAGGGCGGGATTTACAAGTTTGGCAAATACATATATAATAAGGGGAAGAATATACACATGGAGAACTATTATGATAAAGAATAAATTTATGGCACTCACGCTTACCGTTGTACTCACAGCAGGCATGCTTACCGGCTGTGGCTCCGGCGACAAGGAAAAGGACAAGGATGCGTACAGACAGTATGGCATCAACTGTATAGAAAACGGCAGCTATGATGATGCGGTCGATGCTTTTCAGAAGGCACTGGACCAGTCGGTGGGCTCAGTGGGCGCAGAGGAGCTTGACATATGTTATTATAAGGCAAAGGCACAGTATTTAAGCGGTGACGTGGATGGAGCAATTGATACATATACGGCTATTATCGACTATAATAAGGATTCTGACGCATACTATCTGAGAGGCTGTATATATTTTGCCAAGAATGATTCAGACAAGGGCTTGAAGGATTTTAAGACGGCGCTCAGTGAGAATGATGATAATTATGAGCTCTATCTTGGCATTTATGAGACCCTGTCAAAGTATGGCATGAATGACCAGGGAAAGGAATACCTGGATAAGGCATTAAAGCTTAAGGCAAAAACTGCTGACGACTACATGCAGAGAGGCCGTATATACACCATGCTTGGAGATTATGATTCAGCAATAAAGAGTCTGCAAAAGGCTATTGATGAGAAGCTTGTCAAGGCAAACTACTATATGGGTGAGGTATATCAGAAGAAGGGCGATAATGACAGCTCGCAGAAGTATTTTAAGAAATACCTGGACAGCGGTGAGGCAGATTCGTATGATCTGATGAATATGGGACAGGCGCAGATGGACAATGGTAACTATGATACTGCGATTACTTATTTTCAGAACGCACTTGAACTTGAAAGTGTGCCGAACAAGCAGCAGATAACAAAGGCTATGATTATAGCATATGAGTATTCCGGAGATTTTGCCACTGCAAAGAGCAAAATGGAGGAATACATGAAGGATTATCCTGATGATGAGGATGCAGCAAGAGAATATCAGTTTTTGGAGACCAGATAGATTATGGCAGATACTATTAAGATAGAGGATATTGAGGAGAGAGTAGTGCTCGTCGGAGTGAGTGAGCAGGACGGTGATGATGCAGATGATTCACTTTCAGAGCTTGCGGAGCTGGTAAAGACAGCAGGTGCGACAGTTGTAGGCACACTTATCCAAAGAAGAGAAAAAATTCATCCGGGCACGTATGTCGGCACCGGCAAGGTGGCGGAGATTGCAGAGCTTGTGGAGAGTACAGGGGCAACAGGCATTGTGTGCGATGATGAGCTGAGTCCGGCACAGCAGAAGAATCTGGAGACGTACCTTGACACAAAGGTTATGGACAGGACACTTGTTATTCTTGATATTTTTGCATCAAGGGCCACAACAAGTGAGGGTAAGATACAGGTTGAGCTTGCTCAGCTCAAGTACAGATTAAGCCGTTTGTCGGGACTGGGAAAGTCCATGTCAAGGCTTGGCGGTGGAATAGGAACAAGAGGTCCCGGAGAGAAAAAGCTTGAGGTGGACCGCCGTCTCATAAATGACAGGATAGCACAGCTTCGGAGAGAGCTGAAAGAGGTTCAGAAGCACAGAGATATCACAAGGGCAAAGCGTGAAAAAAATAAAGTACCGGTTGTTGCGATAGTAGGATATACTAACGCAGGTAAATCCACGCTGTTAAATCACCTGACAGAGGCAGATGTGCTTGAGGAGGATAAGCTCTTTGCAACGCTTGATCCTACAACGCGTATTCTTGCGCTTGATGGCAAGCAGCAGGTGCTTTTAACTGATACGGTCGGGTTTATCAGAAAGCTGCCGCATCATCTGATAGAGGCCTTCAAGAGCACCCTTGAGGAGGCAAAGTATGCTGACATCATTTTCCATGTGGTGGACGCATCAAATATGCAGCGGGAAAAGCAGATGTTCATAACCTACCAGACATTGGATGATCTTGGTGTAAAAGACAAGAAATTTGTCACACTTTTTAATAAGCAGGATGCCCGAACAGACAACGAACCGCTGCATGATTTCAGGGCAGATTATACTCTTAACATTTCAGCGGCAAAGGATCTGGGATTAGATGAGGTAAAATCTCTTTTAGAGGAGATATTAAGAGAGAACAAGGTATATATTGAGAGAATTATCCCATATGATAAGGCTGGCGTGATACAGCTCATCAGAAAACAGGGCGAGCTTGTGTCGGAGGAATATGTGGCTGATGGGATACAGATAAAGGCATATGTGCCGATGGAGGTGTACGGCAGGCTCGATTAGGGTGCTGCTTCGCTATATCATTATATTAAGCGAGGAATTTAAAATGTCGAAAACGCGTTCAATCCGCTGGGACAAGCTGGACAACACAGCAAATCTGTTCCCTAGTATAGCGGGGGAGAGCATGACAAATGTATATCGGATCTCAGTCACCTTAACTGATGAGATTGACAGTGAAAAGCTGCAGGAGGCACTGGATATAGTGCTTCCGAAGTTTGGTCTGTTTAATGTGAGACTCAGGATGGGAGTATTCTGGAACTATTTTGAGGAAAATGGCAAAAAGGCACCAAAGGTGCATGAGGAAAATACATTTCCGTGCAGATTTATAAGACCGAACAAGAATCACAGCTATCTTTTCAGGGTGACATACTATAAGAACAGAATAAATCTTGAGGTATTTCATGTGCTGACAGATGGCATGGGCGGCATAAATTTCCTTAGGGAGCTCACCTACCAGTATCTACGTCTCACACATCCGGAGATTGCAAAGCTAAAGGGCGATTCATTGACGCAGGGCACATCCTTAAATAGAGAGGACAGCTTTGTAAAGAACTACAAATCAAGTAAGCCAAGTGGCTTTAACAGGCAGAAGGCGTATCTTTTAAAGCTGGAAAAGGTACCTGATGGAGAGTTTGGGCTGATACATGGCATGATGCCTGTATCACAGCTGAAGCAGGTCTGCCACCGCTATGGAGTTTCCATAAATGATTATCTGGTAGCATGCTTTGTGTGGAGTGTGTATCAGGAGTGTTTTCACGGCATGCCAAACGATATGCCTGTCAGGGTTGCAGTTCCTGTGAACCTTCGTCCTTATTTTGACTCCGTGACCACAAAGAACTTTTTTGTCATGATATCTGCTGAATTCAGACCGCAAAACAGCTCCTACACATTTGAGGAGGTGCTTAAAATAGTGACGGATTCCATCAATTCACAGATTTCGAAGGAGCATCTGGAGGATCTTTTCTCATACAGTGTGTCAAATCAGAAAAATATCCTGATGAGACCGGTGCCTCTTTTTATAAAAAATCTGGCAATGAAGGCGGTCTATACGCAGTCGGCACTGGCGAATACCACCACTATCACCAATATTGGAAATATAAAGGTGGAGCCGGAATACGAGCCGTATATAACAGGCTTTTATTCCTTTATACCAATGTCCAAGGGACAGCCTATGAAGGGCACCATATGCTCCTACAAGGACACGCTGGTGTTTACTTTTTCATCTATTCTGGCCGATACGATGATTCAGAGAAGCTTTTTTAAAAAGCTTGTAAATGACGGAGTGGAAGTGACAATTGAGACAAATGGAGAGTATTATGACTAAATGCATGAAATGCGGTGTGTATATTGCAGACAATACAGATAAATGCCCGCTCTGCCAGCAGGTTGTGGCACCGGTTGAACTGTCATCGGACAATCATCAGGGCACTGAAGGGGTTTTTGAACAGCATAATGATGTGCCGGATAAGTGTGTAAACGATACAGATAGTGCAGCAAAGAGGGCAGATAGTACAGCAAGCCATGACAACGGTACGAGATATCCTGACGTCAAGGGCGCATCAAGAAAATACAGATTACTGGAAAATATCATATTGTTTCTGTCTATAGTAGGACAGATTGTGTTGACAACTGTTGATTACATGACAGACCATGAGATAAACTGGAGCTTTATAGTGCTTATTGTTGTAATCTATGCGAATGTGACGCTGCGTCTGGCAATAGTCGGAAGAAACGGATATATTTTTAAAATTGTAAGCACATTTGTGTTCACGGTGTTGTTTCTCGAGGGCATAGACCTGCTCACAGGAGCCAGTGGCTGGGCACTTACATTTGTTTTCCCAAGCGCCATACTGGCTATGGTTCTTGCAACAATTATACTTATGATAGTAAACATAAGAAACTGGCAGAGCTACATGATGATGCAGCTTTTTCTTGTGCTGATGAGCGTGATTGCGATGATACTTGTGGCAGTCAAGGTCATATGGTTCCCATATCTGGCAATGGGAGCGATGGGCGCATCGCTGTTTTTGTTTCTCGGAACACTGATTATCGGTGACAAAAGAGCCAGAACAGAGCTGAAACGGAGATTTCATATATGATAGGCTTTCATGGAATAGGAAATTCGCATATGTTTGAGGATGAAGAGATGGGAAACTACCATCCGGAAATTGAAAACGGCGATAGTAATGGTGATAATGAAACTGGAATAATAGGAGCTTTGGGTAATAAGCTTGAAAAGACATTTAAGAACTCATTATCTGCCATGAAAAGTGAGCATGTGGAAAAAGCCCATAGCAATGCAGCTGTGGCAGATGAAGAAGTCAGTATACAGGGAAAAATACTTGCTAATCTGATGGGACATATCACAAATGACCTTGCAATCGGCAAAAAAATAAAATCCGGAGAGCTAAGGAAGCGCATGAAGGAACCTGCATGGCTTGTTCCGGACTGCTTTGTAACAGAGGATATAGATATGGGCGGTTTCACTATGAAGCTTTTATCTTCAAAGGAAAACCCAAATACAGAGCGTGTGATACTGCAGCTGCATGGTGGTGGATATATGGGGGCAGTGCGCAATGCATACTATGTATTTGCAGGCCTTTATAATGAGGTAAGTGAGGGCTGCTCAGTGCTCACGCCTGACTATCGCGTGGCGCCGGAGCACCCGTATCCGGCAGCACTTGAGGATGCCATAGCCTGCTATAAATGGCTCTTGTCACAGGGCTGGTTTGGTTCGCAGATTGTACTGGCAGGAGACTCAGCGGGAGGAGGACTTGCAATGTGCCTCACCATGTATCTTCGAGACCACGTCATGCCGCTTCCGGCAGGAATAGTAGCCATGTCACCATGGACAGACCTCACAGCAGGAGGAGAGTCATATGAGACAAACTACGAAAAGGACCCACTGTTTGGGAACACAAGGGACAGTCTGATCTACGTGAATGACTATCCCGGTGACCACGATAAAATGGATCCATACATATCGCCGCTGTTTGGTAATTTCAGAGGCTTTCCACCAATGCTCATACAGGTAGGCTCGATAGAGATGCTCTTATCTGACTCGGTAGAGGCTGCTGCAAAGGCAAGAATCCAGGGCGTTAAGGTGCGACTGTCAGTGTATGAGGGGATGTTTCATGTGTTCCAGATGGGATACCTCAATTTCCCTGAGTCCAAGCGTGCATGGGCGGAGGTCAAGCGTTTCCTAAAGGTGATTAAAGAGGAAGAATAAATGAAGTAATATAGGAGCATTTATGGATGTAAATAGTACCTTTGAAAAAACAGGAATAAAATGTAAAGTATTACAGGAAATTATCCAGCTGGCGAAGAAGAATTGTGTTGAAAAAGTAATTCTTTTTGGTTCAAGAGCGCGAGGTGATTATAAAGAGCGAAGTGATATAGATCTGGCTTTTTGCGGTGGTAGCAGTAGTCATTTTATTTTGGATGTAGACGAAACAACTTCAACGTTGTTGGAATTTGATATAGTGGATTTGGATAAGCCTGTAAGAAAAGAATTGTTGGAATCAATAAAAAGAGAGGGGGTAGTGCTATATGAAAAAATTTGAGAATTTTAAGGCAGCATTAGTCAATTTAAACGATATTTTTTCTTATAAAGAACCATATGGAAATGTGGAAATTGCTGGCATGGTTGGCTTATATGAAATCTGTTTTGAACAATCATGGAAGGCGATGAAAGAATTATTAGAGAATTTTGGTTATGCGGAGGGTGCAACAGGATCGCCAAGAACAATTTTAAAAACAGCTTACAAGGCAGGAATGATTAGTGATGAAGAATTATGGCTGGATGCATTGGTTTCGAGAAATAATGTTGCACACGCATATAATCAGGCAATTGCAATGGATATTATACGTCAAACCAAAGAAAAGTATTATGATATGTTTATACAATTACAGAAGAAAATAG
>OIDX01000030.1_pt1 | contig 53872 bp, 75 predicted proteins | sample 1581671 | NCBI WGS metagenome assembly OIDX01 (sample SAMEA3882534, study PRJEB24775) | human gut metagenome | biome: human-associated habitat; feature: intestine environment; material: feces | place: Netherlands | collected 2009/2010 | reverse complement strand
AAGCGAAATCTGATTAAACTGATACAAACCGTAGATAGCCGCAAATACCGATAAAATAATAATAAGATCACACATCTTTTCAAATGTATTTTTTGTGATACTTCTACGATAATAGGCTCCATATAAACCGATCAACACAAATAACCATGTATTACCAAAACCTGTCCAGTTCGAATGGAAGATGGAGACAATAAATTCCAATACGATAAAGCTATAAAAGAAAATTGCGCCCGTTTGATTCTTTATGGCATCCACCAATTTATGTCGGCATAATGCTTGTATTAAAACGCATGCGACTGCTACACTTGCGATTTGATAGGGCAAAAACAGAAAGGCAGTGGCCAATAAAATCATTTTTTCATCTAAATTCATAGATCCTCCCTTCAAAAAAAATAGCTGGTTGAACCAGCTTAATTTCAAAACATGGTGCCGACTATCGGATTTGAACCAATGACCTACGCGTTACGAGTGCGTTGCACTACCACTGTGCTAAGTCGGCATAAAGACTACCCTATTAGAATAGTCTTATTTTTTAAGATTGTAAAGCAGAAATCTGTTGTTGATAATATGTGATTTGTTGCTGCAAAGAAGACAACATCTGATTATTTGTATCAATCTGAGATTGAATATCTGCAGTATCTTCTCCATTTTGTTGCGCATATGCCAAATCAGACTCTAGACTCTGTGCATATTGTGCATACGTATTGTAGTCTTGCTGCAAACTATTCAAGCTTGTTTGATATTCTTTAACCTTCTTTTCATTCTCTGCTTTTTTAGCTTCTTCTTCCTGACGAGCCTTTTCCTCGGCAGCCGCCTTTAATTCACCCTGTTCTTTACATAGATCAATAAAGTCTTTGCCTGTCTTTGATTTTGATAAAGTATCCACTTCATCTTTTAAATTTTTAGACAATGAACTATATGTAGACTGCATGTCGGCTACAGCCATCTTTTCTTCATCGGATTTTGATTCCCAACCATTTAATAAATCAACAATTTGTTGATAAGCAGGAAGTTTAACTTCTTCTTTATCTTGATGAAGCTGCTTCATATCTTTCAACAAAGCCTTATATGTTTTGCCAGTCTGTTCTTTAAAATATTCATTGATTGAAGTCTTTTGTTTATCCAAAAGCTTTTGATAATCTTTATCCAAATCTAGAAGCTCTAATTTCTCAGCATCTGACATCATATTGTCTCCATACTCATCCGCATAAGACACTAATTTATCATATGTTTTTTGTTGCGTTTCAGAAACAATATTTTGTGGATTATACACCAAAACCTTATATGCATATCCACCTAAGGCAACCAAGCCTACTAAGATTACGCATAACACAATTTTTGTAACCTTCTTCATCGGTTTCTTTTCTTTGACTTGTTTATTCTTAGACTTCTTTTCTTTTGGTTTATGTTCCTTTTTTTCTTTCTTTTCTTTTGGCTTCTTTTCCTTTTGGATAACTACCTCTTCATCTTCGTCACCCTCATTTGACATATCCTGCAACATCGCATGCACAAGATCTAATGCCTCATTGGATTGTTCCTTTTCAATCGAAGAAGTTGTAAAATCATCATCCATGTCTTTTAAATCATCTTTATGCTCCTGATAAAACTGTTCTTCTTCCGCAATTGTTTTTTGACCACGCTCTTTACGAAGCATATCTAAAGCTGAAGACATTGTCTTTTCAGCCTGTCTTCTTTCTGCTTCAGACATCTGATGAACCTCTTTAGGCTTTTTTAATTCATCGTTATATTCTGTTTTTTTATCTAAAAGTGCTTTTGAATAAGCATCTATATTCTTATCATTTTTACTCATAATATATTTTCCTTAGTTCGAATCTATTTTAACACATTATAAGCCTTCTTTTTCAACAAATTCATAAAAAGATTTTTCTTTCACAAAATCCTCTTTATTCACCTTTCCAATCGGCTGCGCATAAATAATAAATTCATTTTCGCCTTCCAATTCAAACATTTCATCACAAATCCTTGTCACACACGCTCCAATTCCACAAGTTCCTAAACCAATACTTGTGCTTGCCAAATATATATTTTCTCCAACATGACCTAAATCCACTAACGCTATTCGATGTGCAAGATGTCCATAGCGCCATTCGTCCCGATGTATTTGGTACACATTACAGGCTTACATGTCCAGGAACATTGTAGCATAAAGCAATGGATCTATGTACAAGGCATAGGTCCATTTTAATCTTTACCTGAACAAAAAAAAAGAGTCTATGAACTAAATCATAGGCTAAATATACGAAAAAATAGTTGAATGTATTTATTGTGTCATATTCATATTTTGACACTTTTTTTGATATTTAATTGTAATTTTTGAACATTTTATACAATTTTGACTCTTTTATGATGATTTTATAAGAATCTTCCATAAGGTGAAGTATTGATACCTTTGGCATTTAATTTACCGGCTTTCATCCAACGGCGCTCACCTGATGAAGCAGAAAGCCATGAGATCCATACGAATCCTTCACGTCTTACATACCCATCATAATGTACAGACATATCAGAAGCGTAGATCAATCCTGTATCCACACCTTTCTCAGTAGGTGCCTTGCGAATCTTAAGATTGCAGTTAGGATAGAAAGTAGCGTTTTCCTTTACAAAGTCAGAAGGAATTCTATTCAGCACTGTAGGAGTGCTGGACGCAGTCCCTCCGGGAATATGTGGATCTGAGTCGATACCGGCATCATTTGTCCAGCCAGTACCGTTATTCAATAAATATGGATGCTCGGTTCCTGCAATAACTCTTGTGATTGTTCCGCTCCAGTCACCTGTATATTTTTTACCGCCTTGCGATTGAGTCCAAAGTGTGTTTGTGCATACTTTGGTACCGACTCCATATTTACAAGTTGGCTTTGGTGAAGCAGATGGAGCTGATACGTTCACATTAGATCCATCCAATTTAGCGTTGACTTCTTTAGCAAGTTGAGACATACGAGCTTCAAGCCATGCGCCAGGGCAGGCAGTAGCGGCATACATCTTATGCATTGTAAGAGATCCAGCACTTGTTCCTGTGTAATTCAATCTAAAGCCATGACGTTTACAGATGTCTACGCATAAATTTACCAAGGCATTCCAAGTAGCCTGAGTCATTTCTCCAGTCGCGTTGTCGATGTTTCCACATTCGATTGTGATGGCCTGAGAATCATTCCACCATGACGAACTTGTCCATGCTGCATTCTCTTCATCTACGGAACATGCAATGTCTCCGTTGATTCCGATACAGTAGTTTGAGGATGCCTGACGTTGATTTCTAGCAAAGTAGTCAGCGCATTGTCTTCCACTCCATGCAGCAGCCATATAGTGTGGCGTGATTTTACAGATTTTATTTCCAAAACGACCGGTATAATGCTGCGTAGTTCGGTTGCAGTAAGTAGCTAATCTTGAATAGGACATACTTGATCAGCTCCTTCTTCTAAGCCATTGGAAAGTTCTTCTTGAGTTTCTTTCGGTAAATCTTCAAATTTGATTTCATTTTCTTCCATGATTCTGTCCTCCTAATTCTTCTCGACTAAAAAGTCCTGGATTTCTTTTCGCGTAGCCTTTAGGCTTTCTTTATCATCTTCCGATAGCATTCCATCAAGAATGGCCATGTTCGCTTTTAGCATCAGATCGCCTCGCTTTTTGTCCTCTTCCAACCGATCATCATGATCTGATAGGATGCGAGTATGTTCTTCTAATTTGCGATTGATACCTTCCTGATTCAACGTTATCTTTTCAAGTGAATTCAATCGTTCGTTATCCTTATGTAATAACTCATCGTGTCTTTGAACTTTAGCTTTTAGATCATCACTCGGTCTTTTTAACTCTTTAATAATCTTTACAGTTGCCCAGACAAGACCGATAAAAGTAAGACACCAGACAATCTGTTCACTAGTAATTACAAAGTTCATTACCAGCGCCTCACTAATTTTCTTTCGTTTCTTCGTCTTCAGTATAAGGTGTCTCTACTTCAGGTAATCCGGCTAGAGATGTAAGAATAGATAAGATACCGGCTAAGATTGTACTAGACACGGCCACTTTGATATCTACCTGTTCCAATAACTGAGAAGTCCCAATCATAGCAATCAATGTTTGGCACATAGTTTTCAAGCAACGTGTCAATGCGGCATTCCACCAGTCTGCAGATTTTAAATATTTCATATTTCTTTCCTCCTCTTCACAAGAAAAAAGAGCCTAACAGTGTAGGCTCCTGACTTATTCAGTCACTAAATCTTCACAGCCACTATCGATCAACAATTCTTTAACTTTGTCTTTCAATAGTCTAGGTACGTCTGCATATTTCTTTTTACCTAGCATGATCTGTTGTGCCCATAACATAGCCATCATGTTCCTGCCTCCTTTCCCTGAGAATAAATAAATGAGACTCGCTATCATTGATATACCAGCTCACTCATTTCCAGAACACACTGTGTCAGCATGTCATTCTGGTCCTTTAAATCCTGGATCTGTTCTTCCAGTGTCTTTGGCTTTGGATCTTCAGTAACTTTCGGCACATAGTCTAAATATTTTTCTGGATGAGCCTTCAGATCTTCTAGATCCAAGTTTTCTTTCTTTTCACAGAACTCTGCATAATCATAGTAATAAACCGTATGCTTTACATTCTCTTCGTTGACTGACTCAGGATAGTTGACTTCTGTTTCTTCCTTTACTACTTCATTTAAATAAATGTAAGCATAGATATTGTCATCAAATTCCTTGAGTTCTAAGTTCGGTTTCTGCTCGTAAAATCTTATATTCATTTGAAACAACCTTTCTAGCTTTTCTGAACAAAGCATATAAACTGTTACCCTGCATAAATGATAAAGAATCTGAATGTTCCAGAATCCCTTTGAAGCTTAGAAGTCGTTTTGCCAACTTAAAACTCTTTGGGTTTCTCTTAAATCGAAAGCAGGCTCTTTTTATTTTTTTAAAAGTGCCTCTTCTCACTGTGATATGGTCTCGATAGATGCGATATCCCATCATATCGATGAAAGAGTCATCCGTGATCTTAAAGCATCTCCAGGAGTCCTTTACGGCAAGACCCATTTCTTTTAAAGTCTGAATAATCACCTGAGCCGCTAACATTAGATTTCTTGAATTGGATCCAAGAATAAGAATGTCGTCCATGTAAAAAAGGGCATGCAACACTAGCATTACCCTTTTAATAGTTCCATCTTTTTTATGTCTTTCTCTGTATAGACGTTCCTTGATCATGTGATATAGATCAGACAGGTACAAGTTACCTAGATACTGTGATAAATAGCTTCCTATGCTTAGTCCCTTTTTGAATGTATTTATAAGGGTCTCAACAAGCCATAATAAAGGCTCATTTTTAACATGTTTTCTAAGCCAGGCCATCAGTTTTTCACGTGGTATAGACTCATAGTATTTACGGATATCAAATTTACAGGCATACTGAACTTCATATTTTCCGTTTGCTTTCTTTCTGAGCCATCTTTGAATAGCATAGGCACCGTACAATTGCCCTCGTTTAGGTATACTCGCACATTGATAGGTTCCTATTCTTTTGATCAATTCTTTCAAGCCTTCTACTGCAATATAGTCGTACGTTTGTTGCTTGATATCCTGTATTCCTATGGTTCTCATCTTCTGTGATCCTGAGTCATATTTATTCTTGTACCATATTGGTAACAGTTCTAAATTTCTATTTAGCAATTCATTTTGTAAAGTAAGGCTGATATTCTCGATATTTCCATACTGTTCAAAAATACGTTTTATATCGTATCTGTCTTTACTTTTGCCTTTAAGGCATTTACATACTGATTTTTTGAATTAAATCCATATTTGTAATATCAACGTCCTTACACAATCATTTCATAATACACCTCCGATTGCTGTATAAATAGGTTTTCTGCTTTATGCCTACTAGCCTATGTTTCTTTAATACAAATTTTACGTCACGAAATCCTCGTCAACGTTAGCCTTTAAAAAGGGCTCCTTCTAGAGGAGCGAAACATGGTTTAGTGTTTAAATATTTGTTTTATGCAATATGCCGCGAGATAGTTCCACCTGGTATTCGAAAGGCCGTTCCTGCAATTCAGGTAAGAAAGACCAGCATTACCGCTATTCCTGAGATTACCGCCCCTGGGAACCACCTACCATGAGTCCTATATAATTATTTACTGTGTGATTACAATTCTTTGGCTAAGGGGGCAAGCCCCCTTAGAATTCCCCGATTGAAACAAAATCAATCGGCCGCGAGATAGTTCCACCAGGAACCCGAAAGGCCGATCCCGCAATTCAGGAAAGAAAGACCAGCATCACCGCCATGCCCGAGATCACCGCCCATAAGGTATTCTCTGGATCCACTTGTTTGAGATCCTCCAGCCCGGCATATATCGCCAATACCCTGTGCTTCTCCTGATCCCTTTGCAGAAGGGTACCATACACCTTCTGAGTGAGATACATCGCCAATCCAGAAGTCAGCTCCGTTCTTGTCAGGATTTGGAATTGTTCCTACTTTCTTATAAGTATTCTTTATTATTGCTTCATCTGTAGTATGATTCGTTCCTCTTGGCGCATAGTAAACATCTTTAGAACTGTCTGCATTGAAGAACATTACTGTATCACTGGCTACCTGATAGCCACCTACGTGATATTCGATTCCCTGGATACGATATGGGTGGGCAAAGTCTGTATTTGATACAGGTGAGCCATCGTGATGACCTATTACGGCATCTGTAGTACCTGCTCTGTAGTGCATACTCGTTAAATACACTGAATTTCCACTTACGGGAGCTGTTGCGAAGGCCTCACAGTCTAAGTAGACACCGTAAGTTGTGTCATTTATTTTTTCTACCTTTGTTACAAGTACATCATCTGCGTATGCATGCAACGTGCTTACACTTCTATCTAGATTCGATGCCGCTGCATAACCAACTGATACATAGGATCCAACTTTCACTTTATCTTTGTCTGCTACACTAACAGGAAAGTATTTGTGTTTATCTGCAGATTCTACTGATGCCTTTAACTGAATACTGTAGTTTGTGCATCCGCCAAACACTTTCTGCACATTCTTTTGTGCATGCTTGATAGCTAAGAAAATTTGTGCAAAGGTCATACGGTTTGATCCAGCACCCCAGTATCCTTTTCCCTTTTTCTGATAGTTCGTAATCATATTTGAATAAGACTGGTCTCTAGCAGGTTTCAAGCCTGGCTGAGATCTCAACAGTCCATCAGATGCAATGCCACTAAAGAAACGTGACTGTATAAAGTAAGGCATCACTGTTCCATCTGCGCGCTTTGCCAGGCCCCACGGTTGTAGCCCTAAAGCATGGTTTGGCGAGTCTGAAATCAATAACTCTGTATAAGCTTCCGTTTCAATCTCTTTATAATAGAAAGTCATTTGTAGGGATCCACAGTCAACGGACCCAGTCTCCTGATAAGCTCCATCACCTAACATTGCTGTAGGATAGGCAAAGCCGTCATCATATCTTTTATAGTTGCATTCGTACCATTGGAATAGTGGGATGTCTGCATAGTCATCTTTACCTTCAACTGTGTCTGTACTAGGCTGGCAAACAAGTCCAGTGTTATCTCTAGTCTTTTCACAGGTACTGGTTGGATTTGAAGCGAACTTCCAGATTTTCGTTCCGTAGATTTTTCCTGTTCTCATAGACGAGAAAAGTTTGTCAAAGTACTCTGCAGAATACTTTTCATAGCCAGGAACCACTGCTTCTAGGGCACTGGCTACACGTTGAAGCGTAGCCTCTGTGGCAATTCTTTTGTTCATTTCTGACATAGGTATCCTCCTTCATCAACATAAAGGCCTAAATTATTAAATGCCTCTAACTTCTGATATATATCTTCTTTGTTTTTAAAATCTTCAAGCGACTTTGCAGCTGCAGTCTCACTAGCTTTAGCTTGATCAGCAGACGTCTTAGCGGCTTTCTCACTGTTAGCTGATGCCGTTACTGCTTCATTTATCTTTAACAAAAGATTTGTGATAGTCTCATCCGTCTGTTCATCCACATGAGTTTCATCAGGTTCTATTCCTTCTGGAACAGTATGTGTTGATCGGACTGTATTCCAGTCCGTCTTTTTAAATCCACTTACTTCATTTTTTGAACGTGCACAGACTAGAAAGTTGACATCACCGGCATACAGGAACACTTTTGATGAGGGCTTCCAGTCAAAGTAACAATAGCCATCCTGCGCCTTTTTATTAAGTGCCACGTCGTATCCTTTTTCCTGATTTGCATTTAAATAATTGATTTGAATTTCCTGTTCACTTAACTTGATCGCGTCCGTGACATTGTCTACAAATTTAAAATGAATCAACCTGGAATCCTGATCGCCACTGACACCTAGAAAAAAGTTTTCATTCGGAAATATCAACTTACGTGTATCTGGATCTACAGTTACATAGCCTTCGTCTTCATTTTCAAACGACTGTGTACTTAGATTTTCATTTAGAGTTAACTCCATAGCTAGCTCCTTTCTTTAATTTTTAAAGCATTACGAGAAGAAAAGATGATATCACCACTTCTTTCAATCTGGATCTTGTAGTCATAGATTCCAGGCAACAGATAATCTGTATTGAATTGAATGCACATATCTACCAGTGCAAAGGACAATATTTTCTTCTCGTTTCTTTCTAACGTAAAAAGAACCCTTTCATCCTTGGAAGGAATAAACAGAGTTCCGTCTTTATTTTTAATGATAAGAGCCTCGTTAAAAGCTTCTCCTTGTACAATTTCTTTGATTTGCATAAAGCCTCCTAATCAATACGCTTATAGGCATATACAGTTTCACTAAACATATTTGTTGATCCTATTAATTGCCACGAACCAGCTAAAGAATATGAAGGAAACCATACAGCTATATCATTTGTATTCGTTGTTAATATCACTGTACCGACAGGATATATCTCATCCCATATGCTTTTATCATAGAACTGTCCATTGGAATAAATGTTATTAGTGAAATTTACAATACCGCTAAATTCAACGTCCATGTGTACATCTATCTGTTCATCTGTATTTGTGCATGGGCCACCAAAAGATAAGGAGTGCCCGTTTGACCCGAATTCAATCAGGGTGTATGAAACAGGAACTTCGATTTCCCGTGTATACGTAGTAAAATAATCCGAAATGACCAGCCTGAATTTAAAGCCTTTGTTCTTGTCATACACTACAGCAGGAATATATTTAGCACAATTTGCGTATGGATCTGATGCAGTCACATCGTATGAACCTTTTTCGTAATCTGAATAATCAATCAATCTTTTCCATGATTTACTTGATTCCTCATATTGCTGGATTTCAAAAGAGGCCGTGTTTTTATTGTTTACAGGCGAAACCTTGTAAGCAAATTTAAATAGCACGTTTTCTCCATCATCTGTCATTTCCTGCGCTTCGTTCACTCGATAGGCTTTACAACCAGGTAGATCCGGACTCGAATATGGATATATCTGAACAGTTTTAGTTAATGAGGCACTACGCCCTCTTGAGTCTCGAACAGTAATATCTACTGTCAATTTACCTGAAACGTCAATTATTCCAGTGCTTACACTCGATCCTTGATAGGTGTTTCCATCAAACAATACAGAACAGGAACTAATGGAAGATCCCGACACTCCTGAGCAATCCGTCATGATTTTTAACGCAGACTTATGCTGCACAAAACATTTAAATTTGTCAGCTAACCCCGCCGTAATTTCAGTTATTGAAACGTCTGATATACTAGGCACATAGCTATCTGGTATAACCGCAGTTAAGTCAACACTCTTATCACCACCGACTTGGGTATTACCATTGTATGTCTTACAGACAATATAAACAGTTCCTTCAGTACTAGTGGTAATAGATTCTGCAAGGCTAGTAGGTAAAGTCCATATGGTTGTAGATTTTCCCTTTACAAAATCATCTATATGTACTAGGTCCTTATTATTTAGACTGTAATACAGCTTATGTGAAAAATCAGAGCTATATGGCTCCATAGTGATTGAAACGTTTTCGCCTATGTTTACTCTAGATTTAGAAAGTGTAGGTATAGTTTCTCCACGTGTACCATATGCAAAGCTTGCCGATTGCACAGATGACTGTCGACCTGAATTTCCATCGTTAAAATGCATGTATACACTTATATTCAAGTTACCGGCACCGTCATCAACAGGAACTCTGAATGAATTTCCTGAGGCATAATACCAAGCTCCAGCACTGTGTGTACTTGCGCCAAATGTGGCGGATTTCTGAGAAACGCTTCCCGCTGTTATGTAACAGTCGACGGATGCATAAGCTCCACCAGGAGAGCAATAGCCCCAGTATGGAGTAACCGTAGCATATGTGTCCCCATAGTTACGGGTTACAGTAATCTTGCACCACCCTTGACTGGATACTGTCCAGCCAGGGCCATATGTATACCATACAGGTATGTTTATTTCCTTTGTAGTGCTTGACATTAGTTACCACTCCATTTCTTAAAATCTAGAGAGCCATTAGGCCTTGGACTGAATTCAAAGTTACCGATTCTTAAGGTATTGTTAAACTGTCCATCATTTACATACATCTTGTTGTTTGAAAAGTAAGCTACTTCAGAACCTGCCTGTACAAACGAAATTCTGTCATTCTTCTCAATCAGTTGTATTGGATTATCTTCGGCTCCAAGATAGATATTTCCATCAATAAATCGAATATATTTATGAATCTCATTAAAGGACACATTATTCTGTTTTATCGAAGAATCAATATCCGCTTTAAAATTGGTAAACTCAAAGTTGAACGAATTTTTTGTCTGTTCTAACTTAGTTGAGATTTCACCAAACTGAGAGTCCAGGTTTTCTTTATCGTAGTACTTCTCCGATATCTCAGTTCGAATTGCATCCTTTCCTTTGTTGACCTGCGAGTCTGTAATCTTTACTGCGTTATCAATACGTGCAAGTGCATCTGCATACACTTTTTTAGAAGCCTCATAGTCACTGGATAGCTGTACAAGTCCGTAGCTAAATGAAAGATTGACAAAAAGTGTACAGTCTACATAGTAAAGGTTGTCCGTATTCCCTAAAGTGTACTCAGGCTCAGTACGACTCCATACCGTATCTGATGGAGGGTATGAAGCTGGTACTTCTGGTTTATCCGGACCCAAATGATAAAAGCGATAGATTCCTTGGATATCCGTAACGGAAGCTAAAGATATCGTATCACTGCCTAGTATTTCATTTTTAGCGTTAATAACCTGTACTGAATAGTTTGTATTCAATACTGAATCTGATTCTGAAACACTTAAAGTTAGATCTGATCCAGTCTGCCGAGTGTCATTTTTAAACCACTGAATAGTTCCCAGATTCTTTACTTCAGAACTTGTAAGTTTTTTAGATCCTCTTCTGACTTCAAGAGTCAAAATTGTTTTTATGGACTTGTTCTTGAAAATCTGACCTTGCGAAGATAACAGTTTAAAACTTAAAGCAGCTTCTCCTGCAACCCCATCTTTTCCGTCCTTACCGTTCGTTCCGTTAGTGCCATTGTGCGAAACAGAATAGGTCTCTGTACTGGATCCATCACTATAGAAGACCTGAGTACAGACCCATAAATACTTTCCTAAAGGCACAACAGGAAATTCAGTCTGCCATCCAGTTGCAGGCTTATCCTGTGCCGTATCTGTGACTGCATACGTAACAATCGTTTTCTTGATATAGACACTAGTACCATTCTGTACTTTGGTTACTGTTAGCTCATAGCTAGCTTTCACTACACCTTTATCGTTAACCGCTTCAACATGGTACGTCAAACTTGGATTCAAGCTTGATTTCTCAACGTTGATTGAGTTATCCGTTGATACAAGTTCTCCATCTAGATACCAGTTTATTTTGAATTGATCTGTAACATCTTTGCCGTTGTCTTTTACAAGAGCTACAAGAACTGTACGTTCTGTATCTTCATTTAAAACTGTGCCGTTTGAACTACTGACAACTAACTGATATGTCTTGTTCTTTTCAATCAGTCGGTTCATTTCATCAATCAATTCATTTGAAATTCCTGAAGCCACTTCTGTGAAATTATCAAAAGTTGTCTTGCATCTGTCTCGATCAGTAAAACTGATCTCCTGCTCTACGATTCGAGCCTGCAGATACATAACCGGCGCATATTCGGTATCCTCAATAGTAAATGTATCTCCTATATTTGCATCAATGTAGGCATCTACATCATATGTGACAACAGGATTGACATGCTTCTTTAACTCGGCTAGTGCCTGGCCATATAAAGTATTCACATTCTTTGTTTCATAGGACCATATCTCTACGGCATACATGTCGTTACTGTGATCCATTAAAAGAGTTGATGGAAACCGGTCCCTAGCTTGAGGTGCTAGAAGATTATTACCACTGACCATGTACTCAACATTACCATTTGCATCGTATTCTTTTTTTCCATTTAAAGATGTTAACTGCAATCCATCTGTGCCGGTTGGCCGAATACCTGTATAAAGTTCAGTAATATCACTGGTTTTTACAATTGAATGGATGTCATTAGGATATCTTAAAATAGCTCCTGTACGATTTGTTCCAAGACCTTGATTCGAACCGGAATGTTTACGATAAACGTTCAGAGTTACGCCCTTTAATGAATAGTCATCGTTCAATTCTGTAATGAACTCAAGTTCTGCATCAAAAACATTGGCCAATGAATAGAGGCGGCTCAAAACAGTGGCCGTACCCTCCCAATCATGACTAATTGACTTGTTAGATACCTCATTGATTCGAACTGTAAAGGAGCGTTCAAAGCCCCAGGCCTTAATATACTCAACGAAGCTCATGGCCCTTGGCGACTTATAGGCATCAATCTGTTCGTTTGTTAGTTCTAAGCTAAGTCCATATGCTTCGACCATTACAGTCTTTCTTGATTTTTCAACATTCATAATCGTCAAGTGATACCCTTTATCCTTGTACTTGAAAGACAACTTATTTCCTTCAACAAGATATTTAGCATCTTCATGAGCTGTGAGCGTTTTAAAACCAAAAGTATATGCAGATCCACTTAAATATGTATGTAACGTATCACTCCAGTATGGCATCGCCTTATCAACATCATTATCCAAATGTGCAAGAACTGTACCGTAGGGATCCAATACTGCGATTCTGACTTTTTGTAATACTGTCATAACCAGGCCTCCCGAATACGAACAGTTACATCAGGCTGTTTCCTACAAAAATCAGAAACATGAAATTTGATATCTGTTTTTCCTGGAGGAACTTTAAAATACTGAGTTCCTACAATTTCATCGCCCGGCCTATCCATTCCGTTTACATATACATGCGATGTTTCCCCATCGATGTTGATTACTGTGCCTGCTGGATATCTGTTAGGAACATCTCTCCATTTGCTGACATGCTGTTTGTAGAAGTTGATTACATTAAAGCCAGCGAAAGTCATAAACTGATTTCCTGCTCGGTTTCCCCACTGCTTAACAGCAACCTGTATCTTAGCGCATTTCATATCTGCAATTTCTGGAATCGTGTAGTTATAATAACTGCCCCAGTAGAAAAAGCGTATATTGGCGCCTTCCTTTAAGATGTCACAATGTCCCCAATCCCAGTACCATGGGTTCTGAGTATGCAAGTGAGATGTCGTATAGCTCCAATTCTTCAACACTTTACCGTTAGCCCATATTTCGTAGTGACCTGTGTTGCCTACAGAGTCTGTCTTATACCAGTTACATCCACAGATAAGTTTGTTGTCTGCTGTTAAGAAGTTGATACACATCTCTCCCGTTTGACCCATCAGCCCTGCATAAAATAATATGTGGAAATAACAGTAGAAATTTTTAGATCCGCTAGAATCTCCGTTTGAGTCTGCTGGCAATACAAGAGTTCTTAGACCGCCATTAGCAGAGCCTTTTTTATTTCCTGTACTACCAAAACCTAAGAATCTATTGTTAAACCATGTATGAGCAAATAAGGCACCATTTGCGCCATATTGTGGATGCATAACATCCGTACCACTTGTATCATCCTTACAGTTAAAAAAGCTGTCTAAGGAAGCAAGGTGTTCATTCTGTTTATAGGTTTCCCCATCCAATTCTTCGATTTTACCGTATTGCATGACACCTTCAGTTGATACTATTCCAACGTACCCTGTTTCTGCAGTACAGTTAATCTGATAGTCAACAATTGCAGGTAAAGTTCCTTCATTTTTTACAGTCACTGAGCCTGAGGACGTTGTAAATTCTTTCAGTGCTGTACTGTATTTTCTTGGATCTGAACAATAAATTTCAATTTCTCCAATAACACAATTAGAGCCTGCATCTACTTCTGTATTTGATAGTTTGGTACCTATAAAGTACTTGTCTAATTCGTCATTGAAAATGATCTGAACCTGTTCTTTATTGAGTAAAGAGTTCAGCTTGTTATAAGCCTGTCTGTAGTCATAATTGCTATCTGCTTGTAGCAGGTACTTTACTGTTATGGTTCTAGGCTTAAGTCTTTTAGAGTTATATATAGTTCCATCCATTCCATCAACCTCGGTCTCAAGAACTTCAGATCCTAACAGCTCTCTACCACTCACTGAGAGTGTTCGATAGCCTTTTATTTCGTTTTCAATAAAAACACCATCATAGCACATTGCCTCGGCCGGCAAATCTACACCGGCCTGAGGTTTTGTGTCTATTGTGTCCACAAAGTTATAGAGCATTATTTAACACCTCTCAATGTTTTATTAAATTTCTGTGATCTAGCAAGTTCTGCCTGGTCATACTTAGCAGTTGCTCTCGCCATTTCACGACCATCTATTTCTAAAGGCACCTCAATGATGTATTCACCGCTCATTGAGTACGTATAGTCACTATTCAAGGATGTCGTCATTCCTGAATAAGATAAGTTAGGTTGTAGCATGTTTGGCATATACAAGATGTCTGAAGCAACTTCTTTGACCTTTGTCTTCATAGCCTTCATACCGTTGACTAAACCTTGGGCCCACCATATACCATTCTTATACTGAACTTTAGAAGGTGATCCAATCTTAGCCTTGGCCTGAATTGCCGCATCTGCTGCAGCTGCCAAACTAGCGGCCGCCGCTCTGACTGAACCTTCGCTTGCCCTTAAGCCGTTTGCAAGTCCTTGGCCAATCATCTGGCCACAATATTGTGCTCTTGACTGACACGCATTGAATGCGCTGATAATGTTATTGCATGACGATCTTGCAACAGACACGCCCCTTGATAAGCCTCCTCTAAGTCCTGATGTAAACTTAGTACCCATTGCAGTTCCTGAAGTCGAAGCCCTAGCTTCAGCTGCAGACATTGCACTGATAATACTATTCAATGAGGCTGTCACTGTAGCCGACGTACTGGCAAATGTAGTACCTACCATACTGATAGCAGCTACAAGGGCCATCATCTGAGTACCAGCACTACCTATACCTACAGAAGCTGCAGATATAGCTCCGATACCGGCTGCAACTGCCGCTAAGCTAGCTCCCATATCCAATAGATTTAATCCTGTAATAATCTGAATGCCTTTAGCTAATTCCTTGAACCCTTTACCTGCATTCAAAGCAGCCGTGCCAATAGAATCAATAACACCCGATACAGACTGTAGTACTCCTGAGACCGCTTCTCCAAAAGCAGTAATAACTCCTGATATTCCATTGAATACCGTTGCAATAATGCTTCCAAATGACTCTATTGTGCTACAGATGCCTTCAAAGACTGTCTGAATCACTGGTCCTAACGCAGTCACAACAGTAGCTACACCGTTCAGAATCATCTGCAATCCTTCACCCTGTGAACCTGCTAAGGCAAACGCGGCACCAACTGCAAGAGCGGCTGCAGCAATACCTAACCATGTTGTTGGTGGAATCATAGCCAAGGCCTCACCTAATCCTCTGAAGATAGTCGCAATACCGGTACCAATACCTTGTGCTGCCGTTGAGATAGCACTGCCTAAGGATGTCACGATACCTGAGATAGCGGTTCCTAAAGTTTCAATTACTAAGGAAATTCCTTGAGTGATACTGTCAAGAATGCCTGAAATAGCCGTTCCAATACCTTCAATACTTGTCTTGATCGTATTGCCAACAGATTCAACCACTTTAGCGATGCCTTCATACTTGGCCTTGATCTTGTCAATTCCACCTGTATTTGGAACACTGCCCCCAGATTCATCTGAATCATCTTTTTTCTTTTTGAAGAGATTTTTCAATGGATCTAGGCCCTTTGTACTTGCGGATTCCTTGATAGCACTTATAAGATTCTTTACATTGCTAACAGCATCTTTAGCATTAGCACCGGCATTCTTAGCTGCACTTCCAAAGCTCTTTAAATGAGATACCCCACTTTGTATTGCCTTGTAGCCTTTAAAAGCTACGAACAATCCCGTAACGGCCTTAAAGGCAGTCTGAATAGTTCCTGGATCTAAAGAGCTAACAAATTCGGCTATTTTTTCAATCGCTTCTGCTACTTTCTTTACAACTTTACCAAAGGCTCCAGCAAGATCCTCAATTACCCCGCTTTGAGCACATGCATCTATCACATGTAGAACAGCATCCTTAACAGCACTTAAGGCAGATGCACAAGCCTGTATAGCTCCAGTATCTCTGAATTTCTCCCAGGCACCTTTCAAGGCTCCTGCCATATCAGAGAAAACCTGTTTTACCTGATTACAAGTACTAGTAATTCCATTGATATCAATCAGACTTGAAAACTGACTTGCGATTTCTCCGGCAAAATAAGAGGCAGTACCTACAATCTGACCAAAGATATTCGCAATAGTTTCTAAAAGCATAGAGTTTGCCAAGGCATCCCCTATTTTATTAAAAGCCTGCCCAAATTTATTCAAGGCCTTCTGAGCTTCTTGAATGGCCCCTGTATCCTTAAACGCATTCAGTGCACTTCTTACTTTTGTCTTCATAGTGTTGATTGCACTCATAAAGTCCTGTAGGATAGCAGGCTTAAATGTATAATCGATACCGTCCTTAGTCTCCATAAAGGCTCCCGAAAGACTGTATATAGATGATTTAACCTTATCCAGGATATCTACAAAGCTTCCAAATCCCTGACTGTCTAGAATGTTATTAAAGGCACTGATGATACGCATTTCAGTGTTCTCTACGGCAGACTTTATATTGGTAAAGCCCGTTCGAATTGTCTTAGATGCACTTAAAGCAGTCTCGGCAAAACCTCCGGCCTCTGTATCACATTCAATCAAAGCTGCATTGAACTGATCAAATGTAATCTGTCCGCTTTTCATAGCCGCATACAGCTCATTTGTGTTACCTGAAACAATACCTAGCTTTTTAGCTGTTTTAGACAAGGCCGGTGCCATGGTTTCCTGAAGAGTTCTCCAGGACTGCATATCCGGCTTTCCAGTGGCTAGCATCTGAGAATACTGTTGTTGAGCACGACTAACATCGGCAGTAGAAGCACTTGAGGCCAGTAAGGCATGGTTCAAAGCTATAGCAGTATCGGTAGCCTTGTCCATGTTTCCGGTTACAGAGGTCAAAGACTGTGCACTTCTAACAATATCGGATAAGGAAGTAGGCAACCCCTGCACAGAGGCATTTAATTTTGATACAGAAGCTTTGGCGGCATCTGTTGAAAAGCCTAAAGAGTTCATTACTTTTGGATAACTGTGTAATGTATCAAATCTAGTGATGGCTCCATCTAGTGACGTAGTCACTGTGTTCATAGCGACGCCTAAGGCTTTCGTTACACCTACACCGGCTACAATAGACTTGACTTGAGATCCAAAGGAATTACATACTCCCAGGGCCTTTTTGAACGTGGACGACATGTTTTTATCGGTAGCCGATAGTATGGCTTCAATGCTATAGCTTTCTGCCATATGTGTACCTCCTTATGTTCGTCTAGTTCTCCTTTTCTTCTTTATTTTTCATAAATTCGCTTACGCGTTCCAGTATGGACTTTTTCTTTGTATTCTTTTCACTACATAACCTTTCAAGAGCCGCATCATAATCAAAAAATTTCTGAAAGGTATCAAATACTTCTTTAATCTTATTGCCTGACTTTTTCTTGGCCTGGGCAGTCATATTTAAATAGGCTTGAAGGTGTAAATGATAAAGCTGATCTACTTCTGCATATTCGAGTGCTTTAATCTTCAATCGATATTCCTTAGGTGTAAGTGCATCAACTTCACTTAGGCTCTTAAAGTTAAAGTAACGAAAGCAGTTAATCGCTATCTGTTCATACTGTTCGTTGAAATCAACCTTTTCTATGCTTCCTGAGGTGCTCTGTTCTTCATCGGAATGTACCCTGTCTCCAATAGCATTTTGCTTACGATTGTATGAGATACATTCGCAGTAGATAAAAAATCAAGCACGCTATCTACTAGAGCTTCAATATCTTCTACATCAACGATATATTTTTCTAGATCCTCTTTCTTTACTCTTGGCTTTTGTCCGGCGTTCATAGCCATTAATACAGTTACAAGAGCCTCCATATCACCAGCAAGCATAAAAGATACTTGATATGATAATCCGACATCTTTTTTCACGTTCTCATCAACACTGACTTTTACGCCCCTGTTGATTTCACGTAAAAAGGCAAAGTCTGCGGTAAAGTCATATAAGGTTCCGTTAATTTCAAGTTGTAATGGTTTCATTTTTAAGTCTCCTTTTCTTTAATAAGTAAAAAGGACGTGCTATATCAGTACGTCCTCTGTATTTGTGTTAACTATTTTGCCTCTGCTTGAGTTGTATCCTGGAATGCATACTCAATTAAAGCTTTCTGCTCGGCGGTAACTGTTGCATATCCATCTGCACCTTTTCCTTCTACCTGGAATGTCAATTCCAATTGTGCTAAATCATCAGATGCAGAAGTTTCAGTCTTTTCAGTCAAATAGGCGTGATAATAAGTTGCTTTATACTTATTTCCAGCGCCTGAAGTCTCTGGCTCTTTCATATTGATCTTCCATAGTTCTACTTTTTTACGATTTTTCAAAGCACTTGTCAAATCATCAATCAAAGTGTCTCCCTTTGATAAAATTGAAGACGCAGTAATTTCAATAGACACGCTTCCTGTTTTGGCTACAACACCATCTTTGGTTTCTGTAGTATCTGAATCTGCGGACATAGACTCTTCGTTTTCTGTTGTAAAGGCTAATCCTTTTGCGGCTTGACTAGATGCCTTTTCTAATAATCGATACATGTATACAATATCGCTGCCTTGTACTGTTTCTAATACGGCATCTGCGAAAAGCTGTAAATCAAATTTAAGCATTTCTTGTTCCTCCTGTTATTTCATATTCAAGTTCCAGGACACCATGCATTAGTGGCTCACTGGTTGTATTGTCAGACAATATACGTTGTTCTATATGCCTGATTCTCCAGCAGTAGTTCTTCGTTTTTTGAATTCTACGTGATAGGTCCTTGACCTGTTGAAGCAGATCGGATACTGTACCACGTTCTCGACAATTGTTATGCCATAAATGAATAGTTTGGTATACACTACCTCGAATCATAGTTTTATTGTCGTAAGAATCAACAAACTGACTGTCTGCTAGATAAACAAAAGGGTAGGCTGTTCCTTCTGGTGGCATAAAGCCATCGTAAACGCCTATCCCTTTTTCTTTAAATTCTTCTTTTAACTGTACCAGTAAAGTGCTGAACAGTTCCTGTTGTGCATCCATTTATATTCACCTACTTTACTAGTTTCTTGAGATCTCTCTCGAAAATAACTTTCTGGTCGTTATAGGCAGGTCTGACAAAAGGCTGAGCACTCATAAAACGTGTACCATACTCGACATAAGGACTGTAATATGTTCCAGGACCTGCTTTGTATGCAAGGCCTCCATTGATTGACTGACCTCTAATACTCTGCTTAGTAGCTCCTGTAGAGTAGCCTCTGTCAAACACGGCATTACGTACCATTTTAGCCTGCATCTCGATACCATTCTGTTTTACTACAGTCTTGACATCTGAAAGAGTCGCATTGTCCTTTAGTGATTTCTGAAGTCGCTTCAAGCCTTTAATCTTTACTGTGGCCATTACTGAACCTCTGAAAGAATAAAAGTTTCTTTTACTCTTAATTTTCTTCTGTAATCGACTTTGTACTTTCTGGATCCAATGCGAATGAAGTCGAAAGAGTAGTTATATGAATTCTGAATATGGACTGTCAGAGATCCCTGTCTAAGTTTTCCGTAGATTTGCATGATCATCTCTGCTTTTGTGTCCATTACAGAGGCATATACCTTGTCTTCTGTAACTACTTCATTGTCATAGTTACCAGTCTCGGCATTGTAGTCACCATGAACAATATGTTGAAAAAAGATAGGAGTGTCATATCTCATATGAATCTGACCTTTCCTATCTGTTGTTCTTTGTTGGCACTTCTCCAGGCTTCAATATCGTCCTCAAAAGCCTTGAAGTCATTATCCCTAAAGTTCATCGTCTCGCCTTCAACCGCATGACCTGATAGTCCTTCTGAGCCAATACGATTGAATCGAGATACAGATACTTCAGTTACGATATACTCAAGTTCTTCAGGAACCGTCTTAGAGCCTAAGAGAGTTTTAAGACGACTCTGTGTCAGTTCAACAATAGCATCTAACTGCTTATCTTCCTGTCCTTCACGACCTAAAAGGATCTTTACGTTGTCGATTACTGACATGTTCTACTCCTTATTCTGCTTTAACAGTTACTGCAGTAGAGCCTTTAGCAGTTGCACAGTATGCAGCATCTACGTCGACTACAGTGATTGTCCGAGCAGCAGTTGCTTTGATTTCAGACTTACCATCCCATGCAGACCATCCACGTACATTTTGACCTAATTCAACTGTTGTTTCTTTAGAATCTAATTTGTATTTATATGAGTGACCTTGTGCTAATTTTCCTGAAACAGTAATCTTAGTCATACCAGTGGCAGTACCTTCTGCAGAGCTAACTGTTAAGCTCCCTAAAGTTGCGTCTGAGTTAACGACTGCGATAGCCTTCTTGTTTACTTCTGGGACATATTCACCGGCTTTACCTGCACCTTGTAAGGCTAAACCATCGAAATCTTCTGATTCGATAGTACGAGCAGTGTTGATACCTGTGAAGCATTTACCGATACCTGCGATATAAGCTTTGATATATTCATTTTCTGCGAAAAGTTGAGTAGGCACTTCTTCGATATCGAATCCTTTAAAGCGTAATACATCACCGTTATCGATATTTACTGATGATTTCTTGCTTGAAGTAGTTAAAGTACAGTCTTGGATGATTGCATATACATCTGGACATACTTTAGCTTTACGTGTTCCACGAGCACCGATATCAGTAAAGTATTTATTCAAATCATTGAAGGCTTTGATTACTGAAGCTTCATTCAATGTAGTAATCTTAACTTGTTTTCCTGCATTCTCAGTAATGTAGTCACCATGCCAAGCGTTAAACAATTCAATTTTTGCAATGGCCTGCAATTCTAATCGGTCATATACAGCACTTTCAACATCGTTATTTACTTTGTGGTAATCGATTCCTTCGTGGAATGCCCATTCGTGAGTATATGGTACATCTTCATCTACATACGTGATTTCTGTACGTTCTCCAAATCGTGAAGAGTTACCTGTACCTTTTCCAAAGGCTACATCTTTATCTTTGTTATATTTATTGACTACGACTGGAATATCTGAAGTTTTTACTGTAAATGCAGTTTCTGACTCTTTGACTCCATCTAAGGCTTCCAAATCACCAACGAACATGTCTCTGAAGTATGCTTGTACACCGAATACGGCTTGAATCAATTCTTTAAACTCTAATTCATAACGACGTGCTGCTGTTGATCCATCTGCGAACATTTGTAAATTAAATGGGTTTGCTTTTGCAAATAATGCTTTGTTCATAGTTCTTAATCTCCTTATTTCTTGTATTTTTTCAATCGTTTTTCGAACTCTGATAGTTCATTTTTTCCGTTGTTAAAAGACTTTGGTGTTTTTCCAGTAGCTCTCTCTGCTTCAACGGCTTTTCTGTCGGCTTTGATGATTGCTACAAATTTATCGATACGGCTCTTTGTAGTATCTGCATCATCACCAACTACGAAGTCTAGAATGTCCTGTGTAGCAGTGATACTGTGATCAGACTGCAACATATCTGCAGCTTGTCTAGATAGATCGGCGTGTTCTTGAGCTTTTTTCAAACGTTCGTTTTCTGCACGCAAGTCATCCATTTCTTTAGCTTTCTTCTCTTCTTCGTACTGTCTTTTCTGCTCTTCATTCATTCGAGCTAGCTTTTCGGCTTCAGTTCTAGCATTCTCGATCTGTGTGGCCGCAGCTTCTTCTGCTTCCTTACGAGCTTTATCCTCCGCACGTTTAACTCTTTTTCGAATGATGTTATCCAATTCTTCCTGGGTGTATGTTTTAGCAGCTTTTTCCGGTTCCTCTTTTGATCCAGTTTCTTCTGGATCTGTTTCTTGTGCACCCTCAGCTGCTGGGTCCGCTTCCGGTTCTGCAAACAATTGCAAGTTGAATGGGTATTTTAAGGCAAAATTTAATGTTTTCATTTTCTTGATCTCCTTCTTTTTAATGAGGTTATGTCCCTCGCCATGAGCTTTTTAGGTCTTCAAAGTTTGGACCTTTAAAACTTTGGCAGTCTACGAGATGCGATATACGCCTTGTACTGCCTTGATCGGCCACAAAAAATGCACCGTTGACTACGTACTTCAACGATGCACTCTAATTTCCGATCATAATATCTTTTTTCAATACGCTCCTCATATCTGTGATTACACATCTTTCAGTTCCACGTATTCCGGATACGCTTCTTCTGTGCCTTTGCAGCCTATTCTGAAGAAACTTAGCGCTAGTTCTCCAGCAAAGTCTAATTCTGAGATATACAACGTCTTGCTATCTCCATCAGGCTCATTGTAATATCTGCAAATAGCATCGGATGTTTCGTCGATTGAATTGGCCAATGTCAGGAAAAGGACTGAGATAGCACTGCAGACGATATCTCTTCCTCTTGGAGCGTAACCCGCATGGCCATGCATTTCAATCAGGCAATCACGTTCTGTCTGTTTAATTTTTATATTGATCACATGGTATCACCTGTTTCATTTTGGTATTAGAAAAGGCCACTCGTTTGAGTGACCTAATTATTTAGAATCCTGGAATAATGTCTTTTACATCCTTCAGGGTTTTCTTTACTTTTTGGAGCATAGAATTTTCAAATAAGTATTCAATACCTTTCGGAGTAATTAAAGCCTTGGTTAAGTCTCCCCAGCAAATACCATCTTTTGTGTTTTCAGGGTTAATTCCAACAATATAACCATCCCTTAAAAGAGCTGCAATAATGTACTCCCAATATGGCTCTGGTAGTGAATATTGAGATGCCGTCAAAAAGGAACGTTCTGGCTTTTCACCTTTTTTCAAACAATCATATAGGTACTTAAGCACCTGATATACAATTACAAAATAATCATCTCTTGCCATGACATATCTCCTTTTCTATAGAATAATGCCCAGCAAAGAGGATAACACAACGTTAAAAGAATCTTTTACAAATTCAGACGCTTTTTTCATACCACTGTTTTCTTCCAAAAAGATAACACCTTCATAGGTAATCTTGAAAGGTGGATTTGTTTCGACATAGAATTTAACGTCTTTATACTTGTTTTCATATATTTTAAATCCTTTGATGTAGCCGTGGGTTACTAATGTGGAAATAACTTCCAACCAATAGCTTTTAGGAACATCAAACAGTTCCGAGCTATAAGAAAAGTCTTCTAGCCTTGCTTCTTTACCAAGTTTCATACATTCATATAAATACTTTAAAATCTTGTACATCAATACCTGCATATCGTTACTAGCCATTTTTATTACCATATCTTTCTTTACCTAGTTTTCATTCTCTTCAAGATTTTCTGGAATATCAGGCAAATCCGCAAATGACTGATCCGGTGATAATCCCAGCCACAATTTCAATTGTCTCTCTTGTTCTTCTTCAGACCCATCTAACACGTTAGTATTTAGCTTTTCATCCATTCTATCAGTCCTTTCTTAGATGCTTCTTTTAGAGTTTGACTAATTACTTTATCATAGTCAATTTCACCTTTATTAGAAGTATATTTTTTTATATTTCGTCGTACTAAGGTTTTAAATTTACCCTTATCAAAGTTTGCCTTATCTAGTAATTCTATATTACCATTATTTTTTACAATAGTTAATAGCTGAACGTCCTCATTCTCATAGAAAAAAAGCAAGTCATTTATAGAATAACTATTATTTCTTGGATGGTTGTGCGCTACATAAGTCTTAGGTGAAATACTTACACTTGAAAAGATCAATTTATCATCAGAACCATATTTTGTTTCTTTTGGCTTAAAGTCAGGAGTCATTTTATACCCTACTTCATTTGATTGGTTGTGAACTCTAGATTCTTCCAATAATCGCTTGTGAATCGCTTGTAATTTTTTAGCCTCTTTTTCAGTAAGTCTAGTAAGCTTCATAAGTGGGACCCTATTTATAGCAGATTCGGTTATTACTGTGATTGGTCCTTTTTTATTTTCATGCAAAGCCTGTTTTTCTTTCCACTCGTCAAACCTTAAACTGTGTTCTCCATTTGCTAGACCATCTAGCCACTTTTCATACTCCTTATGGTCTGAATGTGGTGCTGTACTGCAGTGACAATTTGGATGCATTGGAGGTGCATTTTCTCCTGGCTCCATGTCTTTTAGCTTGAAAATCTGCTTATCCAGTACCTTGCAAATAGGACATACATCTCTTAAACCGCAGGCAACATATTCATATTCATCGATTCCGTTTGCTTCGTAGGACTCAGCCTGAGCCTGTATACGTACTCTAGTTAGCTCTGTACGCAGTAAACGCTCAGCCTGGTACCGTGTTACATCGAAGCTCTTTCGTACCTTAGGAATAAATTCTCTAGGGTTTCTGCCTTGAATCAAAGCTGTTGAAAGTATTCCGTAAAGGTCATTTTTCAAAAGATCCTGCTGCGACCAGATTCGTTCTGAGAATGTAGCATTTTTAAAACTTGAATTTGCAATTGTCTTTGCGGTTTTAGCATTATCAACAATCGTATCACCTAGGATACCTGCATTTCGTTGAATCTGTTCAAGCGCAGCGCCTTCTAATTTTTCCTTTGTGAAGGAAACAAGTTCATCACTGCCAGCGGTAAGCTCTAATCCTATGTTTGCTTTTAAAAGTTCAAGTCGGTTGACTTTCATGGCCAGATTGTAAAGTCTCATCTGTTCATTGGCTTCTTTTGAGAAGTCTTTTTCTTTTACGTACTTCTTAGCTTTTTTCTCGTATTCCTTTATGTCGATATCAGAGGCCTTGCGCTTAGCTTCGGCCATCGACATACCCTCTTTGTTTGAATATCGAACGAAGAAGGACTCAATCTCTTTGTTGATCTGGGTAAGCATCGTACTGTAAATGTCCTGGATCTCCTGAATGTACTCGGCTTCATCTTTTAAATCCGCTTTCTTCCATTCACGCTCTCGCTTTCTCCAGTAGTTACTGCTTTTGCTCATCCTCTTCGTCCTCATCAATTAGCAAATCCTTTGGATCAAAGGAATCAGCACGGTTTTGCATCTGTTCTTCATTTTCTTTTTCAATTCGATCCAGTTCTTCCTTAGGATCTGGAACATAGGATAATAAAGACAACTGTGTTTCTTTTGATACGATACCTTCTGCATCTCGTGCGGTCTGTGTTTCTTCCTGTCTGTTCTTAGGAAGGTTTCTAGACATCTTGATATCAATGTCCATCCAGGCATCTTTGTCTGAAACGTTTGTGTTCAATGAACAGAAGATTTTATATCTCTTTCGCATTGATTTCTCAATCTTACGATCAAAGCCAAGTGCCAGGTTACTCATAGCCTGTGTTTTGTAAGCTAAGGCTACACCTGAGGTAGACTGACCATAGTTCTCATCCGAGATATTCGCTACCATCGAGATCTGATAGATCAAACGTTCAAGACGCTGTAACAAGTTCTCTTGGGTTGCATCTGCCGTTGGCTTGGTTAAAAACTGTACCAGGATATCCTTGGCATCATCTGTACCATAGATGTTGATTACTCGATCATCGCGAATTCTCTGTACTCCGTCTTCATCAACTTCGGCACCTAGAATAGCTAAATAGGCTTCTGCAAAGGCATCTACATCGTTGGCTTTCTCACTGATCGTATGGTTGTATTCTTCAGTTAATCCTGTGATATGTTCATACAGACCGATACGTTCTTCGTTCATCTTGTACTCGACAACTGGAATGTATCCGTATGGGTTCTCATAAACTTCACCAGGTACCTTCACACCATTTTCAAACCGCTCGATACTGTTTCTAGTCAAGATTTCGCCATACAGATTTCCCCATCTGTCTTTAGTCGATAGATCACCATTGGTATTATGATATCCGTATCGTACCGCAAACAAGGCTCTGTGCTTAACTGTATCATCGTAAACCACGAACATTTCATCAGGTTTTACAACGGTCATCTTCGTTCGTCGTTCTTCATCCTGATAAAGATACTCAAAGGCATGACCATAAATGCACACATTCTTGAAAAGCTCGAAGTCATGATCTGTGATTTCATTATCACGATCAAAGTTTTTCAAAGCCTCATTAATAGTTTCATCCTCATGTGATTTCTTAATCGGGTTACCATAGGCATAGCCCATGAAGGTATCCGTAATGTATCGAGGAAAGTTGGCCACAAGTCGGTTATCCGGTTTCCAGGATTCCTTTTCAGGTTGCTGATAGATATTGTGAAATCCTTTATACAGATTCTCTAAATAAGAATAGCGTCTAATTCGTTTTGCATGCTTTTCAATATAGGCCTTTACAATGTTCATAGACACACCATTGGCCACCATAGCTTCGTCGATTACCAGTGGATCAGGTAATACAAAAGGCTTATTTTTAACTTGACTCATAGGTACCTCGCTTTCTATTTAAAAGTCTTGATAGTAACTCTACCCATTGCGTATTTCTCAAGTGCATAACGCATAGCATCCATCAAGTGGTTAAAGTCGTCGATTGGCTGGTTGATTGCATTTCCAAACTTATCCTTGTCAAAGGTGTAGTTCTGAATCTCAGTTGTAAAATTCACACATCTAGGGTGTATATAAATCGTTAAGCCCTGGATGTACTGAATACCATGTGATATTGAGTCCTTACCCTTAACAGCGGCTTTTGCTCTCAAGCCATAGCCTCTCAATTCTGCAATTGACTTAGGTTCTGCCGAATCACAGACAATAGATTCTTTACCGTATCCCATTGACACGAGACGGTCATATATCATTCGATTGGTCAGTCCCTTTTCATACAATTCATCCCAGATGTACAAAGCCTTGTTTTTCTCATCCAGGAATCCAATAAAAAATGCAGTAGGATCATTCGTGTAACCAAAGTCCATACCGCATACTGTTTTATAGTTAACCATGTCGGTCAGTTCAAACCGGTAATCAATGTGAACATTGTCATAAACAAGTCCTTCAGTGATTCCCCAGTTTCCTAATCCTGCGACATTGTATCGTCGTGGATTGTTGATCTTCATATTTTCGAATAAGCGTTTATCCGCTTCATCAAGCCACTCATTGCAAGTGTAGTTCGTGGTCTGTGCCAGGATATCCGGATTCGAGACATCGAAAAACTTCTTTTTTAACCAGTGTCTCTCGTTCCAGGGATTGAAACTGATTACCCATTGTTTCCATAAGTTTGGTGGAAGCTCACCACGAATGGATTCGTCCAGGGTATCAAAGTCTGCCTCTGAGTTGACTTCAAAGGCTTCTTCCAGCCAAGCCCAGCACAAGTATCCATAGTCTACTGTGATAGAGGTAACCTTCAACGGATCGTCCAGTCCTCTGAAAAGGATCTTCTGTCCTGTTGGAAGGTAAGTAGCTTCTAAAGGTGATTCTTTAAAGGACCACAGACTCTCAACTTCAAGTCGTCGTGTAGCCCACTTCAAGTCCGTCCAGCATGAGTCCTTCAGGGTCCTGTATGTTCTACGGATTACAAGCAAATTCGATTTATCGTACTTCATCATCAAATAGATCCAGCGTAACGCTGTTGTTTTTGATTTCTTTGAAGCACGGGAACCCTTGATCACGTTATAACGTCCTTTGAAGTTCCAGAATTTCTTGTATCCTCGTCCTACGACTTTGGCTATGTTGATTCGTTTCTCCTTGAATCTACTCTTCAAGGTCATCCTCTCCTTCAAAGACTGGAAGGACTACATCAGCCTGCACTTTATCTGTAAACATACTGTATCGTTTGCCAATAAGCTCTGCAGCTCTTAACCGGTCCTTTTCAGATGGATTCTTTAAAGTGTGCTCGATATGTGACACACCCTCACCGTCACCAACTACAAGGACTTCTTCAGACTCTGCATGGCCACGCATGACCTTAGTAAGGTATCGCATGACCTCAGTCACATCCGCAATGTCATCGGCCTTGATCTGTTCCATGACCTGGTCAATGTATTCCTTGACCTTTGGCATGTTACGCAGTTCATAGCCATACTTGCTAGCGGCATCACGACGACCCTTGTAGCTTGGGTAAGCTTTCATGACGGCTTCTACACTGTTCATGTCTTTCAGATATTCATGGACGAAAATCTTCTGCTTCTCAGTCAGTCGAACGGATCCACGTGGATGTTTTGCTTTTGGCATACGTTACCTCACTTTCCAGCTTGCTTCGGATAGACAATCAAAATAGGCTCTCAAGGTGAAAGGAAAACGAAAAAGCCCTTGATCGCCTATCCCAGGCAAGCAAAACAAAAAAGCCGAGATTTATCTCTCCCGACTTTTGTACGATACCATTATACTCTGTTGACACGCTTAGTTTCCTAAGTCTTTATTTTAAAATCCTTGAAATGAGCCGAATCATTTTGTCATAGACATTCGAGTAACCGTACTTGTACTCAAGATGTCTGTAGGGCTCCCCGTTTACGAAGTCCTCACTGAAGGCTCTTTCGTTATCGTTGCAGACTAACTGCAATCGTTTATAGTAGCCTTCGGCTCTAGCAAGGCACTTGATGTAGAATGCCTGTTCATCCATTAGCGCCTGTTCATCAGACAGTAATCCATTCACAATCGTACTTTTTTCCTTGTGGTTTTCAATCTTGACCCCTTCACCACCTAAAGGGCAGTGAGGTGTCTGAATATCATTGATCTGATCCGTTAGGTCCTGTAGAAGGATTCGGATTTCTTCCAGTTTGTTTCGATAATATCGAATTGATTTTAATTCCTGCAGAATATAGACTGCATCTTCTCTTGTCATTGCTTACCTCCGTGATTCTAGTAAGCATCGCTTCTATCGAAGTTCGTCCATCGATGCTTAATACATTTGTCCAGTCAGACTGAACGCAAACAGTTTAATGAGTAGTCCTGATATATGTGTGATCAGGATGTAGAAAAGGAATATCAGAAAGGCAAGTGTCAGACTGCAGACAATTGCAAGTACTATAGCTTTGCGTTCTTTCATATTATTCCTCCAGGATACGGACCTGTTCCGGTTCAACGCAGAACAGGGCTCCGTCTGGAAACTGGATGTCCACCAACACAAAATGTGAGCCCATGTCACTTTTGTAGCATCTTTTCCGTAGGATCTCACCGGTCAGTCCGATGTAATCCCTTTTCAGTCTTCCGGTTCCTGCAACAAGTCCATGCTCATATCCAGAAGTCATTTTAATTAGCTTTGCTTTCATGCTACCTCCTCAAGGCTTCGATGAGCCTCTTTTGTGTTACATCCTTTTCATCCAGTGCCTTCAGCATATCCTCATCAATGGTTCCAGGAACTATGATCTGATAGATAGACACATTCTCTTTCTGCCCCTGTCTGTAGATTCTGGCATTGGCCTGCTGATACAGTTCAAGGTTCCAGTTTGGTAATGTGTACCATACGGCTATGTGACCACCTTGTTGAAGGTTAAGGCCATGACCTGCACTGGCTGGGTGGATCAGAAGGACATCGATATCACCATTATTCCAGTCTCGAACGTCTTTTTCATCGCTCAAGGCTCTTACGTTGAGGCCTTGAGCCTTTAAATGGGCCTTTATTCGTGAAAGTTCATGGCGGTAGTAATAGAACACCATAACCGGATTTCCGTTAGCTGATTCAATCAGATCATCCAGGGAATCAAGCTTTGCATCATGTATCACTTTCGTGCCTACATTGTCACCAAACTCATCCTTGATATAGATCTCTCCTGAGGTCATCTGCAGCAGCTGACCACAAAGGACTCCTGCATTCACAGCCATCAGTTCTTCATTGCTCTCAAATTCTAGCACTTTTTCACGTTTGAATGTTGTATATGCTTTCATGGCTTTTTCTGTCATGCTGGCCTTGACCTTGATGTACTGAACAGGGGGAAGCTCAGCACAATCTTTCTGATCAAGGCTCATACAGATATCACTGATTCTTTCGTAGATCAGTTCTTCACAGCCATCACGCACTTTCCAGTCGTACACGACATGACCATTCTGTCTTCCAGGCTTAAGATACCTGGCTCTGAACTCAGACAATGTTCTGCCAAGTCTTTCACCCTGATCCATAAGATAGATCTGGGCCCACAGATCAGGCACTCCCTTGGGGGCAGGAGTACCTGTTAGACCTATGAAGCGCTCAGTCAGTGGCATCATCTTACGAAGTGCCTTGAATCTTTTGGAACTTGGATTCTTGAATGTGGAAAGTTCATCGATGACAACCATGTCAAAGTCGAACAGATTCTGTTCTACAAGCCATGTCACATTCTCTTTTCCGATAAGGTAGATCTGTGCATCCGCCTGCAATGCCTTCTTACGCTGTGCAGCAGTGCCTGCAACAACTGAAAACTTTATGTCCTTAGTATGAGACCACTTCTGTATCTCATCCGGCCATGTGCTCTTTATGACACGCACAGGACCTATGATCAGTATCCTCGCTACTTCGATACCTATTAATTCATTCAGTATTGTAAGTGTAGTTACTGTCTTTCCTGCACCCATGGGAAGAAGAAGACCACATCTTTCATGATCCAGGCCGAACTGGATAGCCTTCTTCTGATAGGCATGCGGCTTAAATTCGATCAAAGTGCTGCTCCATTGGCTCGATACCGGATTCAAGCATTGCTGCAAGCTCATTGACCTGTTCCTTGGTTGAGATACAGAACACCTTGATACCTCGGCTTCTTATTCGCTTAGCCATCTTCTTCTGAAGTTCTCGTGGTTTGCCATGTGGCTTTTTCAGTTCTACAAAGAAAGCAAATCCTCTGTAGAGTATGAGTCTGTCTGGTACACCGGAAAGACCTGGACTTGTAAACTTCATTGCTAGACCGCCAATAGAGTTGATCTTATTCACAAGATAGAGTTCTACATTTGATTCTGTGATCATTGAAGGCCCTCCCTGTAATTCTTCATCATGCGCTCCTGCTTAGCCTGGATGATGTCGTTGATCTCATCATCACTTATGCCATAGTAGTATTTCATCTGATCCATGACGATCAGTACATCAGCCATCTCTTCCACAAGGTTGGAACGTAGCCCTTTATACTCAAGTGGCTTGGTACTTTTTTCAGGATATCGGATCAGCTTTGTGATGGCCTTCTGCAGTTCAGACAGTTCTTCAACAGCCACAAGACTTTGCATCTTGATGCCGTACTGTCCTATATAGACCTTGTTTGTTTCTCGATTCATTGTTTTTACCTCCTTTTCTATGTCAGGACACAGTGGAAACAAGGAAACGGTAGTCCCAACTTTTTCTCTATATATATCATATTTACTATATATTGTTACGCGCGCGTATACATGTGTGTACGCATTATATACATTTATATATATTTATTAAGTTAACAAAATTACTGTTGCCACTGTTGCTTTGCTATGAAATAGCTTTTATTTAAAACAGATTTGCCGGCAACGCTCTCAAATTTACTGTTGCCATTTTTTATCTTCACTGTTGCCACCGTTGTCATGTGATTTTTTTACGTTTTTTCACAAGTTGTCGTCACTGTTGCCCACTGTTGCCAGAAGCACGCTTTTGGAAACGGTCCTGTTTCTAATCTTTGTGTTCGATCACGACACAATTTGCCAGGATTTCCTTCAGTTCTTTACCTGGATCCACGTTCTTAAAGTAGCCCCTTTTCCTTCATGCACATCAGATTACTGAACTGTTTGAACGTGCCTGGATAACTTTCTTGGACATAGGCATCCAGGATATCCCATTCAACTTTTGTCAGACGACAGCGATCTCCACTATAAGGACTTGCCATCCAGTCTATTCTGGCAATGGCACAGTTACCCGCGTCTCCAAATGTACATCTATTACAATCTACCTCTCCACGAGCGCATAATGCCTGATCGTCCTTTCTGATACAGAAAGAATCATGGTCCTCAATTTTCTTAATCTGTTCGAGATAATGTTCTAAGCTTGTCTCCTTAGTCATAACAAATTTCTTCTTTTTCATTTTCACTCTCCTGTATTCTTCTATAGATTTCTGACTCAATACTATGCACATTCAGTTCCTCATCTTCACGTGTCTGTTCTCTAGTTGTATGCCATAAAGACACTACCAGTTTTTCCAGTTTCCTAAGTGCATCCTTGCTTTCAACTGTCACATGCAGCTTGATACCTGCATCTATAAATTCTCTGTTCATTTAGTTTCCTCGAATCCATCATAGGCACTTCTATACATACATCTGTACGCTAATAGATCCTTTTTTCTTTGTTCCAGTTCATACATTAGCTGTTCGTTCTGGTACTCCAGACTGTTGATCCTTTCGGACACGATAACGGAATACAACATCATCGTACCTAGCCCTCCAGCAAAGAACCCAACCATAAAGCAGATCATTGAATCACCTCACAGTTTGCTAGAATATCTTTGACTAGCACATTACGGCCACACTTAATATTTTCGAAATAACCCTTCTTTTTTAATTCACCAATCGAATACACTGTTGAAAATCTAGCATCCTTTTCGAACATTGTATCCAGCATATCGTATTCGCATTGTGTTAACTTGTATGTTGGCTTTTTGTACGGTTGATCAAACCATTTTCTTATTTTACTTTTACCAATACATTCACCGTTTTCCTTTGAAAACTCACAATCACTACAACTTGTTGCCTGGCATGACCTAATTTTTTCGTCAGCCATGGCTAAATCATCCATAAAGCGCTCCACTATATCCTTTTTATAATGATCTAGATTAGTCTCTTGCGGTTTCTCTTCTTCAATCCAACCTAACTCCCTAAACTGTTGGATGACTGCTTTTAATTCATCTTGTGTAACGCTATGAGCTACTGACTGATATCCTGAACAAAATTCCTTGTTTTTAGGTCTAAACCTGAAAAATGTATAACCACACACATCCTTTGAATACTTTATTAAATCTACGCTATTCACTTCTAACGAATAACCAAGTTTCTCAAACATTTCTTTAGCCTTCATCATCTTCTCCTTCAAAATCTTTTATAGCTCTTTCCAAGAGTTCGATTTCATCATGCATATCATCAATTTTATTACCTAGTTCAAACACAATCTGGTCCTCGACCTCTTCCATAGCTTCCTCAATTGTTGAAGCTAGCAGATAGTCCCAGTCATCACCTAGCTTTCCAAAATATTCACAAATATAGTCATCCGTTTCAGGATCTTTTGAAATTTTTGCTACGACTTCAGGCTCATAGAACCGGGTATAAAACAAAGTATATGTACCATCTTCATCAGGAAACCAGTATTTATTTCTTGAAATCATAACCAACCTAGCTCCTTCATCTGCATGTAAATTGCTTTTGCAAATCCAGGACTAATTGTTGAATAACTTAATCCATTTTGACTTGGGAACATTACACATCTATTTACGAATTTAAAGTAATTCCATGGATTACCTCTTTCAACGTATACAATGTACCTATCAGTGGCTTCTCTTAGATATCCAAGCTTTTCAAATAACTCGTGTGCCATCATTTTATATATTCCTCCAGGTCATCCAGTGCATCGTCTACCTGTTCCTTGATGTACTTTAAGCAGTTGATTGAAACATCGCCGCTGCTCTGCACTGAGCCTTCATACCTCTTGATTTTATAAGCCTCGTCGGCAATTATGTCTACCAGTTCTCCGGTTAGCGTGCATAACTCTTCTAAATTTTTTACCCGATCAGGATCAATACTTGCATCTCCAATCGTTTCATAATTTCCAACCAGCTTCCGTACGATTTCTAATTTATTTAAATATTCCGTATCTGAGTACATTGTTATTTTTCCTCTTCTTTCATTGGCTCAGGCAGTGGCATCCAGGCAATAACTTTAAAAGCACGTAGTACTCGTCTTCTCTTTATATACCATTTGCCATCCACCATGAAGGATGTTGTAACAGCTCTTGATCCATCATCATATTCGATCCATGTATCTTCCCATACATGTTTACCATCAGTGACTAATATTTCTTCATCAACGTCTGGAATTGGACATTGAAGAAAACCATCTTCCATTTCAAATGGAATCCACTCTTGCGAATCTGCTTTATCAACAAATTCTCTAAGTGCAGCCATTGCATCATATACTTCATTGTCACTATGTAAAAAATTCGCATCTCTACATACCATATAATAAGTAAGAGTATCACCGATTGCATCTAATGCTTTTTGGTATTTATTCATTTTCATTCTCCTTTTAACTCATTAATTTATTTTTGTAACGATTATCCAATTCTTCCCTAACACGCTTCCCACCATATAACTTTGATGCATAAATAATATAGTCGACCTCGGTAAACATAAGAGCCATCAGTCTTGTGTCTCCACAAATAGATTTGATATTCTCTTGTAAAGCCAAATAAGTCTCTTCTATTTTTTTTTATCAATTTCTGAAGCATTATTTTCATTTAATCTAGCAAATTCGTTTTCCATTTCTTTCTCCTTTTAAAAAACTGCAAGAACTATACTGACGATACTAATCACCAAAATAAACGATTTAATTGTCTCTTCAAGATCTTTGATGCCTTTAGCGTGGCACAGTATAATCGCTGATATAGCAATAACATATAAAGCTAAGATAAATAAACTAATCACTGCTTTAATTTGTTTCATACACCATCCTCCTCATCAGGAGCATTATTGAAGATATCCTCAATCACTTCAGCTAGCTGCTTTACATGTTCTTCATATTCTTCTTTTGCAATATTCTCAAATTCATCTATCCACTTTCTAGGTAACCCGTATTTCTTGTTGATCTCTTTAAATTCTTCGAATGTCATACTTTGTCCTCATGCTCCTGTCTGTGCAGATCAAAGAAAACAGCTTCTTTCAGTTCCTGCAGTGACTTGTCTCCTTGCAATAGTCCCTTATTAATAAGTTCCTTATACTTACGCATATAGAAGTCTGACTTCTTCAGATCTTCTTCCTGACCTTTGCTGGCGGCTCTGTAGCGGTACTTCCATACATTGCATAGACAGAAGGCTGCTACGATATCATCACCAAATACAAGCCTCATCTCATCCAGGCATTCTATAGCATCCTCTCTGCAGTAGTGCTTAGGATGATTGATCATGTCCACTTTGTCTCCATACGCTACTTTGTTCATTTCAATTGCCTGCTTACAGTAATCATTTGCTTTTGTCATATCAGCAACCTCCTAATCTTTCCACAAAGTCCTCATTGATAGCCTGTTTCATCTTTATGGCTCTGTCCCGCCGTCTTCTGTGTCGTCATGTGAATCAGTTCATCGACTAGACTTTCCAGGCCTTCCGGGTTTCCGCCACTGTTCTGTCCCTTTTCGAGAAAGTCCCACATCTTATCTTTCATTTGTTCTTTCCTTTCTTCACTATTGTCGTTCCAAGCTTAGCGAGTGCTACACCGGTACGAGTCAGTTCCTTATCTTTTGTGTAAAGTCTATTTCGTGCCATATAGGCACTCTCTGCCTTGCTGACAAGAGTGAGATTATCAAGGTCATAGTTTCTTCTGTCCCCATCCAGAAAAGCACATTTATATCCTTTAGGGATAGGACCGTGAGCTTTTTCATAAATAAGGGCATGCTTGGCTTTCCAGTTCTCTGTTTTCTTTCCCTTGTACTTGTCAGCTACCTTTACATACACATAGCCGTCTTTGCTCTCAGTCTCAGTTCCAATAGGGCACCAGTTATCTGGCCTATGGCCTCTACTGAAGCTTCCAATATTATCACCAACATTGAACATGCCTGTAGTACCCTTGTTAGCTGGAACATGACCTTTTTTAAACCGGGTGTCCCAGCTTGAGACGATCTTGTAGTTCTTCTTGATGGACTGTATCTGCTGGCGGGTAAAGTTAGTACCCCAGTGCTCATTGAATATTCTTGTAATCTCATCGGTTCCTCTTCCAGGAGCAATCTCTCTGAGATACTCAATCTGTTCCATAGTGTATTTTCTACAGCTCCCAAGACATCGTCCTGGGTTAATGCCACTTTTCAACTTATGATTATGCTTGTAGGCGTCTATCTGCTTTTCTGTAAAGGAAGTGCCGAAGTGCTCATTTAGCATTTTAGTCACTTCACTAACTCTTCTTCCCTTAATGATACTGACCAGGTAGTCACTCTGCTCTTTACTGAGTAAGTATTTAGGCATTATCCTATCTTCTTTCTGTCTTCGATTCTCAGCATCTCAGGAACCTGATCAGGATCTCTGTCATCCATTGCATACTCCATTTTCAGCTTCTCTGCTTTTAGCACTGTATTGGCATTGGCAATGATCATACCTGCAACACTTTCAATTGCCTGGCTTCTCTTGATCTGCCGCTTTAATGCCTCACCATGCAGATCGTCATCATTTAGACGCTCGATCTGTTCGAAGAGGATATTGTTCAAATCCGTTAGTTTATTCTCCTTATTTGTTTTCCTTTCAAATTGTTGTTACTTCTTTGGCCTTAAATAGACTCTTTGTTTTCCATAGGAAGCACCGCGCTGTCTTATGGATCCAGTACGCTTCCAGCCAATGTGATCCATGATGGCCTTCAGTTCTCTTTGATCTGAGTTTGAGAATCTTACTTTTACATCGTTGAAGACCTCGCACCATATCTCTAATAGACTTACACAGTCACGTTCTTCAATGCCTTCATTCTTTGGATTCTCAAGCCACTGAACACGAGCACCTACTTCCATATCCAGCCAGTTAGCCGGAAGCTTTCTATCCAGGTACTCACGAACCATGTCCTCACGCACACTTCTGTACGTGTATTCTTCCTGAGCTTGTTGCGCTTGCTTCAGAAGTTCTCCGTCCATGAATAATGGTTCATGTTCCTTGAATCTCTGCTTTGCTTCTGCAAATATCTGATCACGTTCCTTAGGAAGCTGTGTAAATACAACCTTCGTTGCACGCTCTGGATCTGTTCCAATTGGCCAGAAGCGACGGTTACCTGTGTAGTCCCGTAAGAACTCTGTATCATTCGTGGTTCCAAAGAAAACACACTGTCTTGGATTGTCCGTAACTCGTCTTGCGTAGGCCTTACGGTATCTGTCGTCCCTTTTGCTTATAAACTGCTTCATGGACTCGATATCGGCTCTTCTAGCGGCCGACAATTCAGACCATTCAACGATCCATGATCCATGCAGTGCCTCATATCCTTCTTTTCCTGCAATCGTAGTGATTGAATCTGAGAACCAGTCACCGCCAAGAATACTGAGCATATGCGACTTACCGATACCCTGCTGACCTACGAGCACAGGCATATAGTCCATCTTACATCCAGGTACATAGATACGGTTCACGGCAGCTGTAATCGACTTACGGGCTACGGCTCTTGTATAGGCACTGTCATGCGTTCCAAGATAGTCGATAAACAGAGTATCCAGTCTAGGCACTCCGTCCCACTCAAGACTGTCCAGGTAGTCACGTACTGGGTGAAAACTGTTCTGTTCCTGTACGTAGGCTACAGCATCATCAATCTTGCCCCTGGCCACGATGTGATAGGTCTTTTCAAGATAGTAGCGAAGTGAAGCATCATCTGTATCGTTCCAGGTCCTGTCAGTTGGGTTGAACTTCCACCATGGAAGACTTCCCGTCTTGACCGGCTTTTGAGCGAATAAGTCATTTCCACCGATGGAGTCCTTCAGTTTTGGATCACACATCAGGATCTTGACGATGTTGTCCGTAGTCATTCTGAAGTTTCCATGTTTGTCGACATCCAGGTTTTCAAGCCAGTTTACTTCATCTTTACTCGGTTCTACTGTCTTGGTACTGCGTTCCTGTGTCTCATCGGCAAAGTCATTCTGTATTTCATTCTGCTTGTCTTTTGCCAGCTGCTTTCTTGTAAGGTCATCCTTTTGCATCATTTCAAGCATGAACTCATTGGACTCACTGCCTGTGGCATCTGGCCACTTGTGAAGTCTTACAAGATCGTAGGCGTTGCATAGCATCTGTCCGGTTGGATCAGTACTGTGGTTACTGTAGGCATACTTGTCTTCATAGATAACAAGTCCTCCGGCAGTAGACCCCTTGGCATAGGTGTAGCGGTTCGCATCGTTATCCACAGGTACATAGTCCTCCGGAATAAACTTAGCGATAGCCTCATGTATGTTGTAAGCTCGGCAGAAGGCACCAATCCATCCGGACTTCGTTAATGGATCCTCCTGCTTGCCTGTAATCTTCTTATGTAATTCAGTTTCTCTTGACGAACGTGGCCAGAAGCTCATGTCTGTCCAATCGTCTACATTTTTCAACACGATATCCACGTTTAGAAGTATTCCGTCGATTTCCTTGAAGACATAGTCCCCGTCACTTGAAGTCGATGGCCAGAACATCATACGAGCCGGCTGATAGGTCGTGTCATCAAAGATATCCATATCGATCCTTGATGCGACCCATCTGGCCAAAAACTCATATTCATCCGGATTCACGTTCCTGGATAAAGGAAGGATCCATCTGAATTTAGGATGTTCTGATGTATGCTTATGTGTTGAATAAATACATCCTTTAAAGTTTGCTTTCTCATTGATCAAATCAATGAAGTTACCGGGTGCAAAGTCTGCATCCAGTGTGACACAGCTTCTGGATATAACTGACTGATTGTTTCGTTTCCCTTCTCGTAGTTCCCCTGCAACAAAGCCTCCTACATCCTTGATTTCTGACTGCTGGTCTCTTGTCATGGATGCATACTGTGCTACGGTTTCACTTGTTCTTTTCGTAACGCTCAGTTTATCCATCAGAGCCTGCCACGACATTTCCTGGTTGTAGTACTGTCTCTGTCTTCGGTTCTTACATGTGGCAATCTTCATGCGTTATCTCCTTTCAGTCTGCTTGTTCTTATCTCTCATTCGGCTCAGAATATTCTTCTGATCATTTCTGATTGTGTTCACAGAGTCCAGTGTTTCCGTACTGACTTTTTTGATATCCTGGAAGACCTGCATGGTCTCTTTTGATAAAACAGTAGCTTGTGCAGGTTCTTCCATGGTCCGGTTCAGATGAGCCAGTGACAGAGCGATACTGTCCAGACGGTTGCAGATGCGGTCTCTGGCATTGTCTATTGCCTCGATCAGACGGTCTGCATCATCCATACTGGCCATATCGTCCTGTCTTCTCTGTTCTGCGGGCTTATTTAAATAGCAGAGTCTTTGTTCGATAGCTTTTACCGAGCGTCCCTGTAGCAGAGTACTGTACGTACTGTGTATCTGCTTTGCGTTCAGTCCGATAGAAGTAAGCTGTCTTAAAAGTTTGTCCTCTGCATCTATCCATTTAGCTGACATCATCATTCTCCTGTCATGCACCAAGTCTAGGCGCTTCTGCGACATCCAGTCCAAACACAAGCTTCAGCATCCATATTAGAAAGCTAAAGACAAGTACCCAAAGGATGCCGACAATGATTTCTCTTTTATATTTCTTCATACTATTAATCTTTCTTGTAGTAGGTACTTGTAAATCCGTCACCCACAAGGATCAGATCCGGTGCCCACTCAATAGGTTTGGCCATCACTTCCAGCAGCTTTTCAAAAGCCTCCTGTTCAATGCAGGTATTAGCTTCACATATGACCTCATCATGCACATGCATAACACAGTCAACGCCTATAAAGTCACAGCCTTTCATCGTCTCACACAGACAGTCTCGTGCAATGGCTTGAACTACATTTTCCGTAAGCTTTCCGCCCCAGGTGTTAATCCAGCACCACTGACGTGTAGTCTGATTCAAGCCCATGAACTTGACCTGGCCATCTTCGATACACGGCGAAACATAGGCTATCCTTCTGCCGTTAGGAAGCTGGATGTACACATTACCGTGTGACTTGAATACGGCCATGTTGCGGTCAAGCTGTGTGTAGCCTCCATTGATAGCCTTTTCAAACGCATGCCCTAAGGCATACCAGAAGTTAGGGATATTTGGACTGGCCTGTCTCCATTTTGTTACGATTTCCTGCTGCTGTTCTGGCTCGATTCCCATCTTGCTGGCGCCAAAAGCTTCAAGTGCTGCCGTTCCACCACCATATCCAAGTGCCAGCTCAGCAATCTTTCCTTTCTGCCTTAAATGTCCGTTTACTCCATGCTTCTCAACAGGAACACCGAACATCTGACTGGCAGAAGCACAATAGATATCCCCGCCATTCTTGAAGACATCCTGTCTCCACGTTGTACGTGTAAGCCATGCGATAACACGTGCTTCGATGGCACTGTAGTCGGCAATAGCAAACACAGTTCCAGGACGTGGTATGATCATTGTTCTTATCAGTGTCGAGAAGACATCGTTCATTGAGCTGTAAAGAGCTTCCAGTGTTGGCCAGTCCTTCTGAGCTACCAGATTACGAGCCGTCTCCATGTCATCAAAAGAATTTCTCGGGAAGTTCTGTGGCTGGATCAATCGACCGGCCCATCTACCTGTACGGCCTCCAAAGAACTGGAAGCATCCTCTGACTCTTCCATCACTGCATGCAGAACGGATGAAGGCTTCATATTTCTTGACACTTGTCTTTCCAAGTTCCTGACGTATCTCAAGAACTCTTCTCGCATCGTCGCTTATATCCTCTTTTAAAAGGTCCTTAACGACTTCTTTTGTAATACTGTTTACTGTGATACCCTGCGTATCGAACAGCCACTGTTTCAACTGCATGACACTCTGTGGGTTATCCAGCTTTGTGATTTCCTTAGCCTCTCTTGCAAGGCTTTCACTCAGTTCTTCATGGTAGTTCCATATAGACTGGATCAGGTCAACGGCTACCTGGATACCCCTGTCGTTGATATGCTGGTCCATGTACCAGTTCTCCCACTCGAAGTCAGGAATCTCACCCATGGCATCCAGTGTATTGTAGATAGCCTGCTCAGACTCAACATCACGTTTGTTGTACTCAATGAAGGTCTCCCACTTATCAGGTGCATGCCTAGGAAGATTGATCGTTCTTCCGCCATTGGCCCTAGTTGGCCTGCAAGGACAGCAGAAGTACTGGATCAGGCGCTTACCGGTTGCAAGTTTGACCTTGTCCTCGTCCAGTCCTAAAGCAGGACCTAAGAAAGCAAGAGCTCCAGGATAGCCATGTTCTACGGCCATGATCATCGTGTCCTTCCACTGCTCAGGTGGAAGAAAGCCTTCATAGCTTAGCTTCTTGTCAAAGTCCTTCGAGTACCAGTTATCCAGTACCTGCAGGTCTTTTAAATGTCTTGTCAGACAGACTCTTTCAAAGTTGGCATTATGAGCTACCTTGATAATGTTCTCGTCTGTAAGCGCATTTAAAATCGATATAGGAAGATGTCCTCCATTGGCCATGTCTATCACAGTTACCGGTTCATCGTTGAAGGCATATCCAAATAGGAGAATCCTGAAGTCAGGACTCTCTGCATACTTGTATACTCCGCTTTTTCCAAGATCTACACTTGAATAGGTTTCCAGGTCTATATGAAGAAGATTCTTATAACCAGCCATTGTCATCAGTGCTTTCTACTTCATCTGCAAAATCAGATGTACCAGAAGCACGACCACCAAGATAGTCACCATCCATTGTCTTCAATACATTAGACAAGCCACAAGAGATTCCGCCTGTTCCTTTGATATATGGGAAGAAGTTGAATGTGATCTTTCCGTAGCATCCTGAATAGACTTCTGCTGCAATCTGTTCTTTAGGGATGATCACTAACTGGCCACCCTGGATCTTGCACACATCCGGTGCGGTAGTTGATTTAGCACTTAATTTGTACATTCCCTTGTAGTTTGCATCTGACATTAATCTTGGGTCCTGATCACAGTCGACAAGCAATCCTTTATCCGATCCAGCAGGTCGAATGAAAGGTGTCACCTTTGTCGCAAACGAGTTACCATAGTCATTGATACCTTTCTGTCTAGCGGCATCATAGTTAGCTTTGATCGTATTCAATGTAGCCTTGTCTGACTTGTCGATCAGAATATCCACACTGTATTTCTTGTTTGGTCCATCTGCATATGCATATGGTTCTGCCAAGTGACAGAATGTGAATCTTACGACTCCTGTTTTTGCTTTTTGAATTGTTGACATTGTAATTACCTCTACTTTCTTTCTAATGTCTACTGAACTTCATCCTGGAAGTCCTCAACTCCGGTCTTAACGATCGAAGGACGCTTGTCTGACTCTTCTACTAAAGTCGGCTTTCCTTCCGGCTTGTTGATATATGGACTGGCCAGTTCTGTGAACTTCTTCTTACCGACAAGCTTTTCCAAATTTGTGATGGATAACAGTTCCTTTGGCTTAAGGAATTCGTTTTCCTTAAATCCTTCGTCAATTAATAGCTTTTGCACGGAATCCGCGTCCACGATCTTTCGACTACTTCTTCCTTCTACTACCTTGTAGCCTTTGTAATGAACACCTGACAGAGCCTGGTTCAAGGCAAACTCTTCGATGTCGGCACACCATTTCTTCATCTCACTTAGTCTAGGAAGCAAGGATGCAACCTCATCATCTGTAAGAAGCATGGCATCATAGAGTTTGTTCTGTTCCGCAATCGCAACGTTCATCTTAGCTCTTTCCTTGCAGTTGGCTTTCACCTTGCAGAACTGACACCACTTGCCTGCTTCCTGTTCTCCCTGGCCATCCCAGGCCTTCTTGGCCGCAGGCTTGATGACATTCTCCATGTAGTCACACAAGTCTACAGTTGAGATCTCATAGGTACTGATATGATCCAGACGAGGCTGGAAGATATGCATCTTTACCTTGTCAAATGCATAGTAGGCTTCATATTCGTGAAGAGCTCCTGCTGCATAGATCAGTAACTGAGAGTTATGAGGTGCATATACGGGCACTCCTTTTCCATATTTGAGGTCGATAACGTGCAGTGTACTGTCACTGACGATAACGGCATCACTTGTACCGAAGCCCTCAGGAATCCATGGAGTCAGATCCAACTGAACCTCAATATCCAGCTTGGCATCCTCGCATGTCTTCTTTTCTGTGTTCAGAACCTCGATAACGTAGTCACGATAGGCCGTAGTACATTCATCCATTTCACCATCATCGCATTTCACTTTCCTGCGAGGGTGACCTTCTACATAGTTACGAAGCTTCTCTTCGGCTTTGGAGTGAGCCAGTGTTCCTTCGGCTGAATAGATACTGGCCTTTTCTGTCATATGTTCTTCCAGTCTTGCCGATGGTGTACAGTGGATCCACCGGTTTGAACTGGATGCGGAAAGGACCGCATGTAAACTAGGCATGCAGTACCTCCCATAATTCCTGATGACGTTCTTTAGGAATATCTGTTAATTTCTTCTGTCCAAACTGAGCAAAGATAGCTAGAAGCTTTTCAAGTCCATGTGTCTGCTTGAACTCAGCACAGGCTCCGCGTAATTCTTCAAAGCTGTGTTCTACTTTCTGAGGCTTTTCTGCTTCAGGTTTTACAGGTTCCATACCTACTTCTTCTTGAGGCATCCAATTTTTGGCCAATGGAATTTCATTCTCAGTTGTCTTATTCTTTTGAGATGGAGCCTTTTTGTTCTCTTCCCAGGCAAATGTTTCCGGTTCAGGTAATGGACCTAAAGAATCCATTCTTTTTACATCTAACTCTTTCGCTAGATCCAGGATCTTCTTGGCCATGTCAATCTCTTCCAGATTGAACTGCATAGTTAACTGATAGTACATTTTATTCATCCTCCTCTATGATTGTGCTTTTGACATTCTCAGCGTGTTCAAGCATCATTTGTACAAAGTCGTTTGAGAGTCCACTAACCAGTTTCTCAACGCCCTTATGAGCTTCAGAAACTTTCATACCGGCTAGATAACAAAGTAAAGCCATCTGTTCGTCGTTGTAGTCTGCACCGATTACAATGTGACTTCCCTTATCACTAGGACTGGCTATCTTTGCCATGATTGTGAACAAAGTCTTGTCCTTTGCATCTGTTGCTTTTTCGAGCAGTTCGAGTTCTTCTTTCAACTCTTTGATTCTTGTTTTTTAAATCATCATTCATTTTTCTGTTTTCCTTTCTAATGTGATATAATGTAGGAAGCTAAAGACATTTCGAATCTTAGCAATGAGTCAGCGTTTCGTCCCGGTGGCTCATTTTTTTTTTATGTCTTCCCGAGTCCTACAACCTGAACACCATGCGTTGTGATATAGATTTTTAATAGGAAGATATTTACAACAAGAGCAACTTAGTCGATGTTTATTATGGATACTGGCTTGACCTGCCAATATGCACAGTGTTCAGGTTGTAAGATTCGAGACGCTTCCACGTTATTCATCATTTTTTCTTTTCTAGTTTTTCCTTTTCCACATTACGGATAAAGTCAATGACTGACTTTCTTAGTACTTCTTCAAACTGTGGATCATTTGAAGCAACTACAGTTACACTCAATCTGGATCACCATCCTTGATCTTCTTGATTGAGATACAGAGTGCACATTCCCTTTGATTATTTTCCGGCTCAAAGTCACATGAACCCTCATAAACTCCGCATCGGCATTGCCCCATATAGTAGAATGGGCATTCCGTTATATCGATTTCATCAACGATAAGTTTCATACGGATCAAACCTCCTTTCTATAACTGAAGCGACTGGATCGTACTGCAGACAAACCATGTGCCTATTAGGCAACTGATCACAAGCAGTACTCCAACAAAAAGCACTAAGTTGGCCACTGTCTGCTTTCTTGATACTGCCTTCTCTCTTTTATCCAGTTCAGAGTATCTGTGCATCATCCTTGTATACTCTGTTTCATGTGAATTGTTTGCGAATGGAGCAAGCTCACACTGCTGTTCCATAAGGGCATCGGCCTTCTTTACGGCCTTTGCTCTAGATGTTGATTTTGCGGTTGGCATAATGTTATTTCCTTTCTTATCTCCTGATATAATTAAGTCAGGAGGAATACCTATGAATACAAATTTCAAAGACATAAATTTTTATATTCACGAACGATATAAACTGTTCTGTTTGCGCTGGATCAAGAAACAAGTAACGGAGGCCTACTTTGGTAAAGAAACTACCAGAAAGCTTACTACCTTACATTTTCTTGAGGCTCGCTATGAATTCAGTGATACAACGAAGACTAAAGTCATGAAGTCCACTTTCTATGAACTGACGGATACTTACTTCAGATACTGTGTCTGGAGAAGAAACCGATTCTTCTATGGAACACTGTGGCCTCAGCTTGTTGCGGGTATCACATCTCTAATAGTCTCAGTACTAACAGTAGTAGTACTAATGAGCTTAGGACTGCGATGATCAGATGATATTGCAGTCTTTTCTTATACAGAACCTGGAAGAACTCTTCTGTTGCTTCATCGATTCCGTACTGTTCAATAAACTGTTTTCTCAGTCTTTCATAATCTTCTTTTGTTTCGTACATATGTTTCCTTTCTTATCTCTGAGCGGCATTTGTGGTGCCACTTCACTAGGACATTTTGTCTTTTGCGAAAAGTTGGTATCTTCATGTCCTTGCTAAAAGCTTCTGGATCTCTGCTAAAGGGGTTTACTATATATTTTTTTTTTGACTACTTTTTCTTTCAGGTGCTTTGAATGTGAGGTAGGTAGAGCGCAGACTGAAAGAGCGTCATATGACTCGAACGAAATTACAGGATCCAGTATCTTGCGGCGACAGGTTTTCCTTTCTAACCTGGGAAATGGCACCGCAAATACCGTTCAGAGAAATTTCACATTTATGTGTATCTTTTAAAAATTCGATGATACTATCTATCCTGGAAGGAGGTGATTTATGTGTCAGAACACTATCAGGGTGCAACAATATGCATTAATGGACATGTAGCTAACTATGACGAACCAAATCATCAGAAATATTGCTCTGTATGTGGAAAAGAAACTATTTCTGAATGTCAGCACTGCCATGCCCCAATCCGCGGAAGACTTTATGATGGGAAGATATTACTTCGGCCTCGCTATCAGAAGGATATGTATTGCTATCAAAGCGGAAAACCATACCCTTGGACAGAAACTATAATCAAGGCATCCCTCGATCTCTTATGGATGGACGAAGATTTAAGTTCTGAACAAAAGGATGTTCTTAAAAATACAATTCCAGATCTGATCGTTGAAACTCCGGTAACCCCGGTCGCTGTTGCTAGATATAAGAAATACATTTCGAAGGCATCAAGCTTTATTTCAAATGCGCTTTATCAACTTTTAGTTGATGTCGTCTCTGAATCTGTAAAGAAAAGTCTTTTTCCACACAGTCCACAATAGCAGTCCGTTTTTAATACAATATTTGAACAATTTGGACACAGAACAAGATTCTTGTCTTTCAAGATAGCTTCTTGTTCTTTTTTTGTTAGTTCTGATAATTTAAGTGCCATTATCTTTTCTCCTTTGTATGCTCGTAGCATACTTTTTCTGATTTTCTGTATGGATGGTCTCAGAAACGGCCCTAGCTATCTCGTTACCATCAATTCCATAAGTCTTTAATTTTGAAGTCAATTCATCTGCCAATGAGTTGGCTTTTTCTAATTTAATAAGCATTTTGTCAAGTTCCTCGTTTACCTGATCCAAGCCCTCAAGCTTGACGGCAACGGCTATTGTGCTTAGTTCTTTTTCAGGATCTACAGTGTTAAGGAGCTCTTTTGCTTTATTTTTAAGATCTTTTACTTCATCTTCATCCATTTAACTTCTTCCTTTCTGTTAATTTCCATATTGTGATAGTATTAATATGGAGGTGATTAAGTTGAAAAAACTTTTGACCTTCCCTATTCTTCTGGGATAGTTGAGAACTGCATTCTGCGTATCTCAGGCAGTACCCGACAAACAAAAGTCGTAAACTAGGAGAGACTGTGTCTTTATGGTCTTTACTGAGAGGTTCCTACGATCCATCCATCTTATAGGGGTTTTATAGCAGAGGCGAACTGCTTGAAGTTGATGGTATCAACGGGTTAAGGGCATTGAAGAAGTAAACAAAGAGTGCGCTGTCAGTTCCTTAACAACTGGCAGTTTTTTTTTATTTACTGAAAAACAACTCGTCGATGTTCGCATCTGGAAATCTGTTCTTGAACTTAAGCAGGAATGCATAGCTCGGTTTTCGATATCCCGTTTCAACCTTGCAGTAGTATGAAGGTGAAACATGTATCTCCTTCGCCATTTCTTTCTGTTCCAGGCCTGTACGGTTTCTGAAGTCCTTTAGCTTCGTGTCCCTTTTCACACCAAGCTCTCCTCATCCTCAATATCTTCATCTTGTCGGCCACTGCAGAACTTGTTGATGAAGTACACCTGGCCTTTTCCAGTTACCTTCGTTGTTCTTGTTTCAAGAGGGCTCTTGTCTCCACGCTGTACAGTACGTACTACGATCTCAAACAGACCAAGTTCCAAAGCTCTCTGTGTCGGCTCGCATGATCCTTTGCAAATAAAGCCTCTTTCACGCATCCAGGCATACAGTCTCTTCTCACCGATCGCGAATCCGTTCTGCTTGATCAGATGGGCAAGCTCTCTGACTAGGATGGCCGAGTCACTGGCAACCACGCTCTCTGCGAAGATCACTTTCGGCTTCTGCTCTTCAAGCTTATTATTTGTTTCTTCCAGTTCCTTTGTTTTCTGTTCAATAAGTACTTTTTGCTCCTTGATCATCGTATTGGCTTCCAGTACAGCCTTGGCCAGAAGTTCTTCCCTTGATAAAGGCTTTGGAGCATACTTTCCAGTCTTGCGGATCTGTGGTAGGACTTCACTCGTGATCCAGTGCTTGAACTCCTTGGCGCTTGGAAGTTTGCTGGATAAAATAAGTGAGTACAGTCCTGACTCGTTGATTAATGTTGGGTACTGCTTTCGGCCTTGCCTGTCTACAATGTATGGGGTAACGTTTTGGACCCCCATCAGTTTGTCTTCATCAGCAATGTGATCTCGTATAGCTTTTGATGGATTAGTATAGTCCAAGATTTGTGCTATATCCTTACCAACAAACCAAGGTTCTCCATCAATCTGTAAAGTCCTCACATCTTTGTTTTCGAATTTAAATAGCTGCAGGTCATTCATTTTACATTTCTCCTCTCATCATGCTGTGCTACGCTACTTTTAAGGTAAAAAAATTACGCAAAATCAATATTATTCGGATCGGCATGCGTTAGTTTGCAAATGGCGATAAGCTCACTAGCTAGTAGTCTAAGCTCTTTGCGTTCTAAACGTTGGTATCTAATTTCATCAATCCCTACTAATTCTGCGTATTCTTTCTGACTTATACTTTCATTGTATAAAGTACGAATTTGTTTAAGTGTTACTTTCTTCTCTTTAGCGTTCATGTCTTTTTGTCTCCTTTCGTGTTGCCTCACAACAAGGCTCACTCAGATAATACGACATAACGTGTTGTATCGCAACACTTTTTGTAAATTTTTTTACTTTTTTTGTTTCTTTTGTTTCTTTTCACAACACGATATCATATAATGTGAATGGATAATCACCTAGAAAGGCACAGACAATTATGAAAAACTATGATGAACAAATAGGGCTTGAACTACAGCGACTAAGAGAAAGCAAGGGACTAAGTCTAATGGATGTATCAAGGCTAGTCGGTAAATCTAAATATACTCTTCACGGCTATGAAAAAGGGCGTAATAGCATAAGTGCAAGTATGTTGCTTGAATTGCTTGAAATTTATGATGAAGATGCAAACACATTCATAGCAAGAATTAAATAAAATCGTGCTTCTCGAATGTGATTTGTTCTTCTATTAGAGTCAAAAGTACCATTTTGGTAGTTTTATAAGGGGTCCCTGAAACGGTGACCCCTTGGTAAAAAGGCTATAAATAAGGCATGACCTGACGCCCGAAACGGGGCCCCAGCTTATAAAGGGGGAGTCGCGTTTAACGATACCCTTGATAATAAGTGATGGGACCTGACGCCCCGAAACGGGGCCCCAGCTTATAAAGGGGGGTCGCGTTTCACGACGGCGGATAGGACCTGGTGTCGCGTTTCACGACGGTCAAAGGGGGGGTCGCGTTTCACGACGGCAAAACAAAAAAAAGAACACGGACTAGGCGTTCTTCACATCAGTGTTCTCTTTGGATGGAGTCGCGTTTCATGACCCCCATATATAAATAATAAATTAAAACAATTGATACCTCAACAATAAAATTCTATAATAGGAAAAGAAATGGTTGCTTTCGAGGCGACTAGTAGACCTCCTTTCCTGTTATTGGACTGGAGGTTTTTACTTTATAAGTTTTTGAAAACTTGATGATTGACAATAAAGAAGCGCATAAGTAGAATGAGACCTGGCTAGCGGTAGAGAATTCTAAGTGAACCTACCTGCGCAGGAAGGTCTCTCATTCGTGAGAGACTTTTTCTGTTTAAGTTTTTGAAAACTTAAGAATAGCTCGATTTTGACATTTCCATATTCTTCAATTAGAATATAACTGAATTATGGCCTTAGCGCCGAAATTTCGGTGACACATGTTCATATCGCATGTGGGCACCGCGGATATGGGAAAGCTATTCTATCAAGGATAGCTTTTTTCTATTATATAGGCAATTTAATTGCAGCCTTATGGTTGACACTCCATGATGGTTTTGCTAAGATGTTTTATGTTAACTCGGTCTTAGTTGGAACCCCCGGTATCAGGGATAAGGTTGTGACTAAGACCTTTTTATTTAGAATTAAGCATAAAAAAAAAGATCCTTCACCGCGCCAACAGTGAAGGATAGATCGATACAGTCTGCGCCAACAGAACTGCATCAGCATTGTAAAATTATGACCTGCTAAAATCACCTTTTACAGTGCTCATTTTAACATATTTTAGAAAGGATGGAAACAAGAACAATGAATGAGTACCTTATGTACCTAAGAAAATCTCGTCAGGACAATCCGGATGAGACTGTAGAGGAGGTTCTTGCAAAGCATGAACGAATTCTACAGAACTTTGCTACAAACCAGCTTGGACATGCAATTCCAGAGGAGTGCATCTACCGTGAAGTCGTATCCGGTGAGATGATCTCAGACAGACCTCAGGTCAAGGCTCTTTTCAGAGCTATCGAATCCAGTACGATCAAGGGTGTTCTCGTGGTCGAGCCACAGCGTCTTTCCCGTGGTGACCTGGTAGAGTGTGGAACCATAGTACGATATTTCAAATACTCCAACACTCTTATCTACACGCCCGCGAAGATCTTCAACCTGAAGGATGACTTCGACTGTCGAATCTTCCAGGATGAGCTTATGCGTGGCCGTGAGTACTTTGAATACTCTGTACGCATCATGCAGCGTGGAACCAAACAGTCCATACTTGAAGGAAACTACATTTCCCCTGAACCGCCTTACGGCTATCAGAAAGTCAAAGAAGGAAAAAGACAGTACCTGGTGGTGGATCCCGTTGAATCCGAGTACGTGAAGATGATCTATAATCTGTACCTGAGTGGCTACGGCATCAAGCGCATCACCAACAAACTGAATGAACTGAACATCAAGCCAAGAAGAATAAGCTACTGGACACAGTCCTCTATACTGCGTATTCTTGGCAATCAGGTCTACACAGGGTGCATCGTATGGAACCGAAGAAAGCGTGAGCGTATTCTTATCAATGGTGAGATCAAAAAGAAGGATGTCTATCAGGAAAAGCCTATCATCGTAGAAGATACGCATGAGGCCATCATAGACAAGGAGACCTTCCAGAAGGTGCAGGAACTCAAAGGCAAGGCTCCACGAATCAGTCAGGGCACCACATTTCGAAACACGTTCAGAGGACTCTTGAGATGTGCTGTATGCAATCATGCCATGAAGTGTCAGGTCAAGGCAGATGGCTCGATACGATACTTCTGTCCTCAGTCTTCCCGATGCGGATGCTACGGGACCACGGAAAAGACGATCACGGAAGAAGTCATCAAAGGGCTTAAGCAGCATTTAAATGACTTTGAGGTGGATGTACAGACAAGCAGTCTGATCTCCGTCAAGCAGCATGAGACGATTCTGTCTGAACTTGAGTCAACACTTGCCTCTTTGGAAGAAAGACAACAGAAACTATATGAATATCTGGAACATGGCTCATATACTGAAAAGGTATTTATTGAGCGTAACCGCATTCTGAATGAAGAGCGAATCACACTGAACGCTCAGATCGAAGCGGAAAAGCAGAAACTGAACGAACCAACAGACACGAAGCAGATCAAGGCAACTCTTCATGAGGCCATCAGTCTATTAGAGGATGATACTGTATCGGCCTATCAGAAGAATCAGTTCCTGAAGTCCTTTATCTCTGTGATCCACTATAAAAAGACGGTTCGACTTAAGAATAACAAAAAGGGCACTGTTCTTTCAGACAATGACCTTGTTTCACTGGAGATAGTTTTAAAGTAGTTTGCTTGGTGTAGCTAGTACATCGGTGCTCAGTACGATACGGAATATAGCTGAAATAGAAAATCACATTGGCTTTTAAAGCCCATAATTGATCACATAAAGAAGATGCCAAAACATCACTTACCTTTTCAATTGGATTTAAAAACTCAATACGATGTTCCATAGGCAAATAATGATAGGTTCCAGGGGTTAACCCTTCTACATTTTGACATACAAAATAAAGTTCAAAACCATGTCTAGCTCCTCCAGATGGTACTGTACGCAAAGTCGCATATTTCTTACCACGAATTTGTTTAACACCTTGGCAAGTCCAAAGCATATAAGAAAGTTCCAACAAAGACATGGGCTCTTGCGTATATACACGACTACTATGACGTGTATTGATAATATCTAGAAAGTTAGAATGAACGGATAATGCGTCAAAATTTTTAGGAAGTTCTATGGAATCTTTTCGCATAGCAGCTTTAACCAAAGGTGGTTGTGGAAGTTTTTTGTCTTGGTCCGATTCAAATTCTTCTATATCATATTTCAAGTCTAAATAATTCATGCTCTTCTCCTTTTAATGCGCTAACTCATCTAATAATCTTGCCTTTTGTGTTCCTATCAACAAGAGTTGTTTATACTTTTCATATATATCAATCGTATGTGAACTTAAATATAGAGCCATTTCACTCGACATTGTTAGATTCGTTACAAATATTGTCATTTCCTGACCATTCTTAAATGCATTTTCCATAAATTCAAACGCATTTTCAATCTCCAACTTCAATTGACTATCCAACTTTTCCATTTTTTCCTTTTGTTCAAAGAAAGGCTTTGTACAAGAATCAAAACGAGACTTAGGATCTAAACTTTCATCCACCATTACTTTTTGTATGTTATTTAACACAAATTCATATTCATGTTTTTGTGAAACACTTAATAATTCTGCCTGCAATTGATCACGATAATTTGACATGAATGCCTTTGTATGGTCCAAATAAGAAGAATCCATATCTTTGCGATATTCTTTCAAGAAACTAACCCAAAGATCTGTACAATGTTTTTCAAAAGAATATACATTCACTTGTCGTAGTAAACCATCCATCACCAAATTAACAACAGAGACTCTTTCATCAAAATCGGCATTAAACAATCGAGCGTAGATCGTGCTTGATACATTTCCATTTAAGATATCATCAATGCCATAATCATCCTGATATTTTTTATACACCAAATAATAGGCGAAAACATCTTCGGCAATATCTTCATGATGCAGATATTCATAAATCGTATCTTGAGAGATTTCTAGATGCATCTTTTCATAGGTATAGAGTAAATAAGATAAATCTTCCCAGCCTCTTGCCGTCACAAATTCCATACCATCTACACTTGTTGAAACAGTATAGAAATGATTGGGCTTTAATTCCAAATAGCTTAAGATCATCGGATGTATATGTTTTGAGATCGCATACTCTTTCCATACATAGTAATCCGTTTCCACATGAATATAACGAATACGATCCATTGTCACGACATCAAAATCACGAACCGATTTATTATATTCACTCGGATTTCCTGCTGCTACAATGATCCAGCCACAAGGAACCTTCTGATTTCCAAAGGTTTTATTCTGCAGAAACTGCAACATCGTAGGTGCTAATGTTTCCGATACACAATTGATTTCATCAATAAATAAGATACCCTCTTTTAATCCTGTATCTTCCATTTTTGAATAAACACTCGCAATGATCTCACTCATTGTATATTCGGTAATCGAGTATGTCTTTCCTTGAAATTCCTTTTCTTGAATAAAAGGAAGGCCCACAGCACTTTGACGTGTATGATGCGTAATTGTATAGCTGACAAGTCCAATTTGACATTCCTTTGCGATTTGTTCCATAATCTGTGTTTTACCAATACCAGGAGGACCAATCAACAATAATGGTCGTTGATTCTTCGCTTCAATCTCATATTCACCAAACGAATTCTTCGATAAATATGCCTGTACAGTATTTTTTATTTCATTTTTTGCCTGTAATATATTCATAACTTTTCTTCCAATCTATATTGAATGGCCCATGAAGGCACTTTACTTTGATCATAATCCTCTAAATAAATAAAAGCCGTTTTATAGGCCGGACTCTTTTTAGGATAGATTCCTTTGCCATCCGTAAAATAGAGCAGACCACAAAGATTTTGAAAAACTTTTTGATTGATCAAATCATTCACATAACTAAATACCGGTCTAAAATCGGTGTTGCCTTTACCCACTAGAGTAAATGAATTCAACAATTGATCCATCTCATTTTGATTTGAGATAACATCGTC